>Ga0080064_1001259_pt1 | contig 53550 bp, 49 predicted proteins | sample Subgrocontami54m_FD_69260 | JGI IMG/M metagenome (GOLD analysis project Ga0080064, IMG submission 69260) | Subsurface groundwater microbial communities from S. Glens Falls, New York, USA - GMW46 contaminated, 5.4 m (SPADES assembly) (version 2) ...
TTTGTAAACTATGTTACCAGTTTGTACCCCCCTCCCTAACCCTCCCCGCGAGGGGGAGGGAAAAATTAATCGTCGAGGCTCTCTGAACACTAAACAATTACAAAAAATATGACTTCACAAACTAAGATTCTCGACAAAGAAAACATCTGTCGCGCGCTTTTGCGCATCGCCCATGAGGTCCTTGAGAAAAATAAAGGAAGCGAAAATCTCTGCCTTGTCGGGATTCGAACCCGAGGAGATATTTTAGCTAAGCGCCTCCAAGAATCTATTAAACAGATTGAAGGCAAAGAAATTCCCGTCGGAATTCTGGATATTAATCTTTACCGTGATGATGTAACCCTTATTTCCCAACAGCCGATTGTCAGAGAAACGCTTATTCATTTTGATATTAACGGCAAAAAAGTGATTTTGGTCGACGACGTTCTTTTCACGGGACGCACCATCCGCGCCGCGTTAAACGCGATTAATGATTTCGGTAGGCCGGCCAATATTCAATTGGCGGTTTTAATTGATCGAGGGCATCGAGAGCTTCCTATTCGAGCCGATTACGTGGGTAAAAATATTCCAACCTCGTTAGAGGAAAATGTGAAGGTAACTTTAAAAGAAATAGATGGGAAAGAGGATGAAGTGGTTTTAGAAAAAATAAATGATAAATTGGACTAAACATGATCTTTTAGACCTTCAAGATTTAACCAAAGAAGAAATAGAGTTAATCTTGGAAACGGCGAAGTCTTTTAAAGAGGTTTCCGCGCGGGAGGTCAAAAAAGTTCCCGCCCTCCGAGGGAAAACCGTCGCGATGCTTTTCTTTGAACCTTCCACCCGCACCCGTACATCTTTTGAATTAGCTGCTAAACGCCTTTCCGCCGATACGATAAGCATCTCGATCAACAACAGTTCAATGTCCAAGGGCGAGACCATTTTGGATACGGCCAAGAATATTGAGGCCATGAATGTCGACGCGATTGTGGTTAGGCATTCTTCGTCCGGAGTTCCTTATATTTTGGCTAAAAATCTTCACTCAGCCGTGATTAACGCCGGAGATGGCTGCCGGTCGCATCCGACCCAAGCGCTTTTGGATATGTTTACCATTAAAGAAAAATTAGGGAAGATGGAAGGACTTAAAGTCGGCATTATTGGGGATATTTTGCATTCAAGAGTAGCGAGGTCTAACATTGAGGGATTAAAAAAAATGGGATCGCAAATTACGGTCTGCGGACCAGCGACCTTGATGCCCGTAGGAATTGAGAAAATGGGCGTGGAAGTTAATTACAATACGTTGGACGTAATCAATACAAGTGATGTGCTGATCCTTTTGAGGATTCAGATGGAACGCCAAAAAGATAAATTCCTGCCATCTCTTCGCGAATACGCGAAGGAATTTGGAATTAATCAGGAAAAATTAAAGCACGCGAAAAAAAATCTTTTAATTATGCATCCAGGACCAACCAATCGGGGCGTAGAACTTTCCGCTGAAGTTGCCGACGGAAAGCATTCGGTCATTTTAGATCAGGTAACCAATGGAGTGGCGGTCCGAATGGCCGTGTTGTATTTGATCCTGGGAACAAAAGAAGGTATTTAAATATGTCTCTTTTAATTAAAAATGCTATTATTGTCAACGCTGATAAAATATCAAAAGAACCGCAGGACATTTTGATCGAGAAAGGCCTTATTGCTCAAATTGCTCCATCTATCAAAGCGGGTGAGGTTAAAATAATTGATGCCCAGGGCAAATTGGTTTTTCCGGGACTCATCGATATTCACGTGCATTTGCGTGAACCCGGTCGTGAGGATAAGGAAACCATTGAAACTGGATCACGGGCCGCGGCCAAGGGTGGATTCACGACGATCATGTGTATGCCCAATACTCATCCGGTCATTGACAATGCCATGGTTGTGGAAGCCATTTTAAAAGAGGCCAAACGGGTGGGATTGGTGAACGTGATTCCTATTGGGGCCATTTCTAAGGGTCAGCAGGGAGAAGAGCTGACGGATATTTTTGAATTAAAAAAGTCCGGTTGCGCGGCCATATCCGATGATGGAAAGTCTGTGGCCAATAGTCAATTAATGCGTCTGGCGATGCAGTATGCTAAAATGGTTGGCGTTATTCCGATTGAGCATTGTCAGGATCCCCATCTTTGGGCTGGGGGTGTCATGAATGAAGGATTTAATTCGACTCAGTTAGGGTTAAAAGGTGATCCTGGAATTTCCGAGACGGTTATTGTCGCCCGTGATATTGAGTTGGCCAATTATCTTAACGCGCCTGTCCACTTAGCGCATATGAGTCTTAAGCGATCCGTGGAATTAATTCGTTGGGCCAAGAGCCAGGGAATCAAGGTTACGGCCGAGGCTTGTCCTCATCATTTTACGTTAACTGATGATGAGGTGAAAAGTTTTGATACGAATACGAAAATGAATCCGCCTTTGCGAACGCGGGAGGATGTGGAAGCTATTAAAGAAGGGCTTAAAGACGGCACGATTGATTGCATTGTGACGGATCACGCGCCGCACACTCAGGAAGATAAGGAAGCTGACTTTGATCACGCGCCTTTTGGAATTATTGGACTCGAGACGGTTGTTGGTTTGACAATCACAGCGCTTGTTAAACCGAAAATACTTTCTTGGATCCAAATGGCGGACCGCATGTCCGCCGCGCCGGCACGCATCATGGGACTTAAAACTAAGGGTAAAATTGCTGAAGGCATGGATGGGGATATCACGATTATTGATCCTAACAAGGAATGGGAAGTGCGCAAGGAAAATATTGTTTCCAAATCGAAAAATTCTCCTTATTTTGGTTGGAAGCTTCAAGGCAATGTAGAAGCGACGATTTGTGGTGGAAAGATAACTTATCACCATTAAAATATGATTAAATGACCAATAACCAAGATACAATAACCAAACCTTTTGAGATTTGCGTATTGAGATTTTGAATTTATTTGTATCTTGTTTTTTGGTGATTGGTTATTTTTTATTTCTGCGCCTGTGGCCTAAATGGATAGGGCAGTAGCCTCCGGAGCTGCGTGTGCAGGTTCAATTCCTGCCAGGCGCGCCAGGATTCCACACTTGTAGTTATTAACAATTTATCCACAACATGTGGATAAATTGCTTCAGTCATTGGTGGGCATAAAGATAACAGCGAAGTGGAGCAATTAGCCCATGATGTAGGTAAAATTATATAAAAAATGGATTTTATAATTGTTTATTAACGATTAAGTGGAGTAATTGAGGATTAGAAAATGAAATCTCGCATTAAAACGGATACTCTAATACTCGTCATTTCAATTATTGTTACTGTTCCTATTTTTTTTATTAGGAAACTTTATCCCGTCAATTTATTTTGGGACAATATTTTTGATGTAATAGGAATCATTTTAATTTTAAAAGGGAATTTAATCCGCATGATGGCGCGCGGCCACAAGAGAACAAATTCTCAGCAGGGAGAAATGCTTGTCATGACGGGATTATATAGCATTGTTCGCAATCCCATGTATTTGGGGAGTTTCCTGGTTGGAACGGGGTTTATTCTTCTCCTTTGGCCATTTTGGGTTCTTTTTATATTCGCGTTAATTTTTTATTTAAGATTTAACCGTCAAATGCTTAAAGAAGAAGTATTGCTGAAAAGGAATTTTGGCAAGAAATATGAAGAGTACTGTCAAAAGACACCGCGTTTTTTTCCATCAATACAAAATATTCTAAGAATTGAATCGAAAAAATATCTGGATTTGAAGGAAGCTTTCAGCACGAAAGAGAAGTGGGGTCTTTTGACCTGGATAGCTTTAGCCTTTGTTTTGGAAATCATTCAGGAGAAATTTGTCTTTCAATCTTTTTCTATTTCTAGCGCGGGAATAGTTTTTCTATCGGCAATTCTGTTGTACGGCATTCTTTTATCGCTCAAGAACAAGCTAGGATGAGATTCTATGCCTAAGATTCAGAATGTTTTTAAAGTTATCTCCAATGAGAAATTGTGTCCTTGTTTTTATTTGCTCAAAATTGATGCGCCCGCGATTGTTAAAAAAATAAAACCTGGCCAGTTTATTCATATTCGTGTTTCAAAAGGGTTGGAGCCATTTTTCCGTCGGCCGTTTAGCGTTTATCGAGCTAAAAAATACATCGAGATTTTTTACGAACCCATCGGTCGGGGAACAAAGATTCTCGTGACAAAGAAGAAAGGTGATGAGTTGGATATTTTAGGGCCTTTGGGGAAACCGTTCACTTTGCCTCCCAAAGGAATCAAACAGGTGGTGATGATCGCCGGTGGGATTGGAGTCGCCCCTTTTCTTATTTTGTCGGATTTCTTGAAAAATAAAGGATACGAGCAGGTCCTCCTTTATGGCGGCCGGACGAAGGGACACGTTTATCCGATGAAAGAATTTAAAGAGAATGGCTGTAAGGTTTTTGTGGCAACGGATGACGGCAGGGTGGGAGTCAAAGGGCGCGTGAGTGAACTTTTCCCAAAGATTAACCTAGTCCCCGAGACAACATTCCTTTACACCTGCGGACCTAAACCGATGATGGTGGCAGTTCAGGAATTTGCTAGAGAAAATCATTTACGCGGTCAGGCCGCTTGCGAAGAGTTAATGGCCTGTGGTTTAGGTGCGTGTTTGGGTTGTTCGATTCAAACAAAATCGGGCTACAAAACCGTCTGTTACGACGGTCCGGTATTTGATTTACAAGAAGTGATTTTTTGAATCAAAAAATAATATGAACTTATCCGTCCAAATAAGCAGTATCCGATTCAAGAATCCTGTCACGGTTGCGTCCGGCACATTCGGTCACGCGGAAAAGTATTTTAGTTTAGAGGAAGTCAAAAAGTTGGGCGCCATTGCGCCTAAAACGGTAACTTTAAATGCTCAAGAAGGGAATCCTCCGGCAAGAATTGTGGAAACGCCATCGGGGATGCTGAATGCTATTGGCATTGAAAATCCCGGAGCTGATGGTTTTATCCAAAATAAACTCCCCAGTTTTCAGAAAATTGGCGTTCCCTTGATTATCAGCATCCTTGGTCACACAGATGAAGAATTTAAAATTTTGACAGAGAAATTCAATCAAGCTGGCGGCATCGCCGCCTTAGAATTAAATCTTTCCTGCCCGAATTTGGGGAAAAAAGTTCTTGTAGCTCAGGATCCTGAGGCCACTTTTCGCGTTGTGAAAGCGGTTAAAGCAATTTCTAAGGTTCCCGTTATTGCCAAATTAGCCCCCAACGTCACCGATATTACGGTGATTGCCAGGGCCGCGGAAGATGCCGGCGCGGATGCCGTGAGTTTGGTTAATACTTTTTCAGCGATGGTGATTGACGTCAATAAACGCAAATCTGTTTTAGGGAATTTTACCGGAGGCTTAAGCGGTCCGGCGATTCGTCCCATGGCGGTGTATTTTGTGTATCAAGTCGCTCAGACAGTGAAAATTCCCATTATCGGCATGGGCGGGATTATGACCGCGCAGGACGCTCTTCAATTTATTTTAGCCGGAGCAACGATGGTTGCCGTTGGCACAGCTAATTTTATTAATCCCCGCGCGCCGCTGGAGGTGTTAGAAGGGATTAAAGAATATATGCGTGAGCATAAAATTAAGGATATTCACGAAATCATTGGTGGATTACAAAGAGCATGAATAAGAGATCCCAATTAATCGTCGCTTTAGATGTCGAGACTTTAAAAGAAGCTAAAGATTTAGTCAGATTGTTAGGGAAGCGGGTTACTATTTTTAAAGTTGGCATCCAGCTTTTTACCGCTTGCGGGCAGGAGGTTGTTCAGTATTTATTGGAGAAGGAAAAGAAAGTCTTCCTTGATTTAAAATTTCACGATATCCCTAACACGGTGGCTAAGGCGGTTGAGTCGGCTGTAGGATTGGCTCAAGGGAAAAATGGGATTTTTATGCTGACTTTGCACGCGCAAGGCGGTGTGGAGATGTTAAGAATCGCTGTTCAATCAGCGGCTAAAAGCGCTGAAAATATTAAGGTTAAGCGGCCTTTGGTTGTCGCTGTCACAGTCTTGACAAGCGAGGGGAAAAGGGATAACATACGTACTCTCGTATTAGAGAGAGCGCAGTTGGCGCAAGAATCAGGCTGCGATGGCGTGGTCGCCTCGGTTGAGGAAGCGCCATTGATTCGAGAAAAATTTGGTCCCAATTTTTTGATTGTCACCCCTGGGATTCGTCCTGTAGGGGCGGAAAAAGGGGATCAAAAAAGAATTGCTACCCCAAAAGAGGCCATTGAGGCTGGAAGTGACTATTTAGTTGTCGGACGCCCCATTGTGCAGGCGCACGATCCATTGCAGGTAACGATGAAAATTTTAGAAGAAATTGATAAATTTAGACCAAAGACCAAAGGCCAAAGACAGAAAAATTAAAAATAATTTAGGTTTTTCGTTTTTAGTCTTTTTAAGGGAGAAAGAACATGTCCGAACAGGTGCAACAACTGATTAATAAAATAAAGAGCGAGGGTATAGAAGAGGCCCAGAAAAAAGGCAAAGAAGTCGAAGATCAGGCCAAGGCTAAAGCGAATCAGATTGTGGAGGGCGCTAAGAAAGAAGCCGGGAAAATTATTCAGGATGCGCAGGAAGAAACTAAAAAAATGCGTTTAGCCGCCGAGATGGCCATTAAACAATCCTCCCGAAACACAATCCTTTCCTTAAGAAAAGAAATTGAAAATATTTTAAAGAAAATTATTACCCGCCAGGTCAGTGAAACATTGGCCCCTGATCAATTAGGCGTGATCATTCAGGAGCTTATTAAAAAATCTGTCGCGGTCGAATCAAAGGCAGAGGTCCAAGTGAATCTTAATCCGAAAGATTGGGAGAAACTTAAAAACGGTTTTTTCACAAAACTTCAGAATGAAATCAAACAGCCTATCCAATTTCAGTCAGCCGAAGATATAGTTAAAGGATTCACAATCAGCTTCGACGGGGGAAAATCACGGTTTGATTTTACCGATATCAGCCTGGCTGAATATTTGAGTAGTTATCTGAATCCTCACATCGCGGCTTTAGTTAAGGAATCCATCCTTTCCTCATGAGCCGGACCTATTATTATTTTATCGCGAGTTTACCTCGAATTGAATTCGACACTTCGACTACGCTCCCTGGCCTGACCGCCAGGGCAGGCAGTGTCCATAGTAAAATTCCCTTGTCCGTTCAAGATTATCTCAAAGACTGCAAAAATCTTCTCGCTTCAGAAGATTATGAATTAGTCGAACGAATTTTAACTGAAGAGGGGAGTCCGATAAAGACCGACGATAAAATTTTGAACGCTTGGATTAATTTTAATGAGCGCTTGCGAAATGAGTTGGCCTGGTTTCGCGCCGAGCGCGCTGGAAAAGACCCTCTCAATCATGCCAGAGAGGAAAAATCCAAAGATCCGCGTTTGACGACGATGATTCATCAAATCTCCCAGCAGCCCAATCTTCTTACAACCGAAAAATTTTTAGATCAGATGCGCTGGGAATTTTTAGACGAATTAAGTTTTGCTCAATATTTTAATATGGAATTTTTGATCATTTACACCTTGAAGTTAAAAATTTTGGCCAGATACGAAGAAATTTATTCGGATAAAGGGAAAAAACAATTTGCAGAACTAAAAACAGTTCATTTCCCAGATGATGTTTTTGTTTAATATGCAGAAAAAGGAGAGTTTACCGTGAATGAAACTAAAAGACAAGGACAGGTTTTAGGCGTCAACGGCAATATGGTGGCCGTGGCCTTTGAAGGCCATGTTATGCAAAATGAAGTAGCTTATGTCGTTGTTGGCCAGGAACGGCTGAAGTCCGAAGTGATTCGTGTGAAGGGTAAGCGAGCCGATGTTCAAGTCTTTGAAGATACTTTGGGGATTAGAATTGGAGATGCGGTTGAGTTTACCGGGGAATTACTTAGTGTTGAGTTAGGCCCAGGCCTTTTAGGCCAGATTTTTGACGGACTGCAGAATCCCCTTCCTCAGTTAGCTCAGGCCCACGGCTTTTTTCTTAAAAGAGGCGCTTATTTAAAGGCCTTGGATGAACAGCAGACATGGGATTTTACGCCGAATGTTAAAAAAGAAGACGTGGTTGCCGCGGGAGATAAATTAGGAACAGTCCCTGAGAAAATATTTCAACATTTTATTATGGTTCCCTTCGGACTCCCGGGAAAATGGAAAGTCGTTGAGATTGCCCCTCAGGGAAATTATACCATTCGCCAGCGTATTGCCCAGTTAGAAGATGCCACCGGGAAAAAAATAGACGTTTCGATGACGCAAACCTGGCCGGTCAAAATTCCCATTAAAGCGTATGTGAAGAAATTAAAACCAAGTCAGCCTTTGGTTACCAAGATTCGGATTATTGATACGCTTGTGCCCGTAGCCGTCGGAGGAACATTTTGCACGCCAGGACCTTTTGGGGCAGGGAAAACCGTTCTTCAGCATCTTTTAAGCCGTCACGCGGAGGTGGATATTGTGATCGTGGCTGCCTGTGGCGAGCGTGCCGGTGAAGTTGTCGAAATCCTGGAAGAATTCCCTCATTTAGTGGACCCGCGAACTAATCGCACATTAATGGATCGCACTGTCATTATTTGTAACACAAGTTCCATGCCTGTCGCCGCTCGAGAATCGAGCGTTTACACGGCCGTTACTTTAGCGGAATATTATCGACAAATGGGATTAAATGTTTTACTTCTAGCGGATTCAACGTCGCGTTGGGCGCAGGCCATGCGCGAGATGTCCGGACGCCTTGAAGAAATTCCAGGGGAAGAAGCCTTCCCGGCGTATCTTGAATCGCGGATTGCCTCATTTTATGAACGCGCTGGGCTGGTGCAGTTAAGGGATGGGAAAATAGGTTCGGTTACAATTGGCGGGGCTGTTAGTCCTGCCGGCGGGAATTTTGAGGAGCCAGTCACGCAAGCGACCTTAAAAGTCGTTGGCGCCTTTCATGGATTATCCCGCGCGAGAGCCGATGCTCGTCGGTATCCTTCTGTTGATCCGTTGGATAGCTGGAGCAAGTATAAGAGTTTTATTGACGAAGCCAAAGTAGAAAAGGGAACAAAGATTTTAAGGAAAGGAAATAGTGTTAATCAGATGATGAAGGTCGTTGGTGAGGAAGGGACATCCATCGCGGAATTTATCGATTATCTTAAAGGAGAATTTTTTGACGCCGTCTATTTACAGCAGAACGCCTTTGATAAAACCGATGAGGCCACAGCTTCTGACCGTCAGAAATATGTTTATGATCTGATTGAGAAAATTATCGATCAGGAGTTCGATTTTGAAAATAAAGATATCGCCCGCCGATTTTTTCAAGAATTAACACAGATATTTCTCACCTGGAATTCAACCGTATTGGGGTCCTCGGAATTTAAGGCTAAGGAAGAGGAGTTACGAAAAAAAATAGAAATATCAACACCACAATTATTAAATAAATGATGTAGGGGGGAATCATATGCAAAAGGTATATAGTCAAATTCACCAAATCGTCGGTGATGTGATTACCGTTGAAGCAGAGGGGATTGGATATAAAGAGCTTGCCAAAATCCAAACGGCAAGGGGGATTTTTTTAGCTCAAGTGATTCGTCTCGATGGTAAAAAGGTTTCCTTGCAGGTTCTGGCCGGAAGCCGCGGGATCTCGACCGATGACAGCGTGCGATTTTTGAAACACCCCATGCAAGTTTCTTTCTCCGAAAATCTTTTAGGACGGATTTTTACCGGAAGCGGCGAGCCCCGAGATAATGGCCCAGTGCTTACGGACAATTTAATTGAAATCGGCGGCCCGTCCGTTAATCCTTCTAAACGAATCGTCCCTAAAAAGATGATCCGCACCGGCATCCCGATGATTGATGTGTTTAATTCACTTGTTGAATCCCAAAAACTGCCGATTTTTTCGATTGCCGGCGAGCCTTACAACGAACTTTTGGCGCGTATTGCCCTGCAGGCGGAAGTCGATTTAATCATTTTAGGTGGGATGGGATTAAAGTATGACGATTATCTTTTTTTCCGTGAGACTCTGGAAACTCACGGTTCTTTGTCGCGTTCTATTTTGTTTGTGCATACCGCCTCCGATCCCACGGTTGAGTGCCTTCTTGTCCCTGATATGTCGCTCGCGGTGGCCGAACAATTCGCCCTTCAAGGGAAAAGAGTCCTTGTTCTGTTAACGGATATGACAAACTTTTCTGATGCCTTAAAAGAAATCGCCATTACCATGGAGCAGATTCCTTCTAATCGCGGTTATCCAGGAGATTTGTACAGCCAATTAGCTTCACGTTACGAAAAGGCCGTGGATTTTCAGGGCGCTGGGTCGATTACGATTCTCGCGGTCACCACCATGCCCGGTGATGATGTCACCCATCCGGTTCCCGATAACACGGGATATATTACCGAAGGACAATTTTATCTTCGCGGTGGGCGCATAGAACCTTTTGGAAGCCTAAGTCGTTTAAAGCAGAATGTCAATGACAAGACTCGCTCTGATCATCGCGCCATTATGGATCGCATGATTCAGCTTTTCGCGGATTATCGCTCGACGGTTGAGAAGCGTTCGATGGGTTTCCAGATGAGTGCCTGGGATGGTAAACTTTTGGAGTATGGGAAACGTTTTGAAAGCGAATTGATGGATTTATCCGTTAACATTCCGTTGGAAGAAGCCTTGGATTGCTGTTGGAGAATTTTAGCCGATATTTTTGAGCCAGCGGAAACCGGAATTAAAGAGTCGCTGGTGAAACAGTATTGGCCCAGCGCGGCAATAAAAAAATAATGTAGGGGTCGGCCACTACAACATTATGTCCAAAATCAAATTCACAAAAGGCGAACTTAAGCGCCAGAGAGACAGTCTCAAACAGTTCCGCCATTACTTGCCGACCTTACAGCTTAAGAAACAGCAGCTGCAAATGAAGATTTTGGAAGCGCGTCATTTGATGCAAGAGCGGGCTAGGGTTTTGGCTTTGAAAGAAGAAGAGATTGAGAAGTGGGTGGGACTCTTGGCGGATCCTCAAGGCGTTTCGAGCGCAAAAGATTTTAAACAATGGATTAGCCCCAGCCAAATTTTGTTAGATAAAATTAATATTGCTGGGGCTACGATTCCTATTTTTAACAATATTCATTTCCCCCAAGCTCAATATAGTTTTTATGCGACACCTTTGTGGGTGGATCGGGCGATTGAGGAATTGCGCTTGATGGTGACCCTGCTCGCGGAGATTGAAGTTATCAAAAAACAGATTTCTGTTTTAGAGAGAGAATTAAGAATCACCACCCAGCGCGTGAATTTGTTTGAAAAAATTAAGATCCCGGAATGTCTAGAAAATATTCGTAAAATTCGAATTTATTTGGGCGACCAAATGGCCAATGCCGTCGGAATCAGTAAAGTGGCTAAGGGAAAAGTGGAAATTAGAAGCTTAGAAGAGGCTCTTGTTTAAATGATCGTGCCGATGAAAAAAGTTTTTGTTGTCGCATTAAAAAAAGACATCCTTTCTGTTGTTACGGATTTGGGCCAGTTAGGGATTGTCCATGTGGAGCATCAAGAGCCTTTGGAAGGTTATGAGCTGGAAGGAATAAGGGAAGAAGTCAAGATTTTGGAACGTAGTATTGAAATTCTTAAAAAAACAAAAATAGCGAGCCTCCAGGAATCTTGCGTTGACTGGACGGATACAATAAATGATATTTTAAAACTTGAGGCTGATATTCAAAGCTGCGCAGAACATCTAGCCAAAAGACAGATTTTGATTAATCAATGGCAGTCTTGGGGGGATTTTGATCCCCAGATGATCAAGGATTTAGAAGAAAAAGGTCTCTATGTTTGGCTTTGCGAGATTCTCGTTAGTCAAAGATCCAAGATTCCACGGGAAGTTATTGTTGAGGAAATCTCAGCTAATAAAGGTTCACTACGATGCGTCCTGATCGCTCGTCAAAGGATGGAGTTGCCTTTCTCGACTATTCTTCCGCCTTTAATGAGTCTTTCGCAAATGGCCGCTTCCAATGAAGCTGACAAAAAAAGAATGGCAGAGGCGAGAGAGAAAATTAATTCCTACGCGCGCTATTTACAATGTTTTGAGGGGATATTAAAAGAACAGCAAAGAATACTTACCTTAGAAGAAGTTGCCTCTGGCATGAAGGAAGAAGGAATCTTAGCTGTTCTTAAAGGTTTTTGCCCTGTTGATTTATGTCAAACTTTAGAAACTAAAGCTAAAGAATTTCATTGGGGATTGCTTATTCAAGACCCTAGCGAAGAAGACAGAGTCCCGACATTTATTAAAAATCCTCGGTGGGTTGAAATCATCAAGCCGCTGTTTAATGTGATTAACGTTCTTCCCGGATACAGGGAGCTCGATATCAGCTTTATTTTTTTGATTTTCTTTTCTATTTTTTTTGGTATTTTAATCGGTGACGCGGGATATGGCTTAATTTTTATTCTTTTGACGTTATTTTTTCACCTTAAATTTAAAGAAAAAATTAAAGACAAGGCCCCATTTTTTTTGATGTATGTGTTAAGCGCCTGCGCTATTGTCTGGGGACTTTTGACGGGTACTTTTTTGGGGACGGTTCTTTTTAAAGAGTCGTTAAAGCCGCTTTTGGTTTGGTTGACAGAGACTAAAAATGTTCAATTATTTTGTTTTATCATTGCCGCTGTTCATTTAACGATCGCCCATTTTTGGCGGTTTTTGATGAAGGCCCCTAAGATTTCCGCTTTAGCGGAGCTAGGGTGGATTTGTATTTTATGGTCGGCCTTTTTTGTGGCGAATATGTTAATCTTAGGTTACCCATTATTAGGTTTTGTGAAATATCTTTTCTTGGGAGGGATTTTTCTGATTGTGGTGGATATTCTTACTCAGCCTAAGAATACAATCTTTGTTAATCTCATTCTTTTGGTTTTTAGTATTATCAGCGCCTTTACGGATATTGTCTCTTATATTCGTCTTTTTGCCGTTGGACTGGCAGGGGTTGCTGTCGCCGATGCCTTTAACGAAATGGCATTAGGTTTTGGATTTAATAATTTTTTCAGTAGTTTTATTACTATTTTAATTCTGGTCGTAGGGCATCTTTTTAATATTGCTTTATCAGGATTTGGAATTTTGGTCCACGGTTTGAGACTTAATGTTTTGGAATTTTCGGGACATTTAGGCCTGGAGTGGGCAGGCATAAAATACGAACCATTTAAAATAACACAACCAGTTTCAAGCAATAGCTAAAAAAAGGAGAATGTTTTATGGAACATGCCGTGTTAACTCAATTTAAAGATTTAGGTTTAGCTGCTGTTTTAGGATTATCGGCGATTGGTTCAGCATTAGGAATTGGAGTCGCTGGACAGGCCGCGGTAGGTTCGTGGAAAAAATGTTACGCGCAAAATAAAACAGCGCCATTTTTGTTGATTGTTTTTATAGGCGCCCCTCTTTCGCAGACGATTTATGGGATGATTTTGATGAATAAAATTGCTGAGGCGGCTGTTCAGGGAACGTATTTATGGAGCGTAGGGATTTTAGGAGGCATCGCTATTGGATTATCGGCCTTTTATCAAGGGCGGATTGGCGCCTCTGGCGCTGATGCTTTAGCGGATACGGGTAAAGGCTTCGCGAATTATCTTATTGCCCTTGGGATCATTGAAACCGTTGCCTTATTTGTCATGGTGTTTCTATTAGGGAAGATAGGCGTTCTGGCTGGTTAAAATATTGGACGAATAGCTCAGTTTGGTTAGAGCACTTGATTTACATTCAAGGGGTCGAAGGTTCAAGTCCTTCTTCGTCCATTGCTCAATATTGTTTAAAATTCTCCTTTTCAACTTTTTGTTACCATGCTATACTTGGAACGTAAAACGATAGTTTAATCGATAGGAGGATCGTAAGATGAGTGTTACTCTGTCTTCAAAATATCAATTTGTTATCCCCCGCGAGGTTAGAAAAACCTTCCCGGTGCATCCAGGAGAGAAATTTGAGATTATTCCCTACGCAGGGCATTTAGAGATTATTCCTGTGAAGAAAATAGAAGACATGAGGGGGTTTCTTAAGGGCGCAAAAATTATTTTTCAAAGAGAAAAAAAGGATAGAATTTTATGAATTTGGTGGATTCTTCCGGCTGGATAGAATTTTTTTTAGGCGGTCCTAATGCTTGTATATTTGCCTCTCCTCTTAAAGAGAAGGGAGGGCTTCTTGTCCCGTCAATTTGCATTTTCGAAGTTTTTAGAAGTATTTTGAGGTCTAAAGGCAGAGAAGAAGCACTTCAGGTGGCTACACAAATGAAGCAGGGCAAAGTTATTGATTTAGATATGTCCATATCTTTAGAAGCGGCCAAATTGAGCTTAGAATTAAAATTAGCGATGGCTGATAGTATTATTTTAGCGACTGCAAGAGCCCATCAAGCCGTATTTTGGACGCAAGATGAGGATTTTAAAAATTTGGAAGGCGTCAAATTTATTCCCAAGAAATAATTTTTTTTATCGGTAATTTTCTCTTTACAAAGGTTACTTCAAATATTAAACTAATCTTCACTTTAAAGGTCCTTCAGTCTCTCGTTAACACTCGAGGCTTCAGGATCAAATTTTATTTCATAAAATTTGGGGACGTGGTGTAGCCTGGTTAACATGTCAGCTTGTCAAGCTGAAGATCGCGAGTTCAAATCTCGTCGTCCCCGCCAATTTGTTTTAAGCAGATGGCGCCCCGCTTTACCGCTCTTTCCTTCTTAATATTTTTATGGCGTGATTTGTATTCCAGCCCGCCTTTTTCTCCCAGTCCCCAAACGTTTCTACTTCTTCGTAATGTTCCATGATGGTGGAATATAAATTGACGAGGTAAGTTTGACCAAACACCCCAACCTCCTTTTCAGAGGAATTGGCACGATTAGATAAGACAATATATTTGATTTTGTTTTCTTCAAGCGTTTGGATAATGTCTTTTTCTTTTCTGTCAATCCCGGCAGGCTGCATCAAAAGAAGATTCCAGAGCGGACTTTTTTTGCCCGTAAGAAAATAATAAAGAGGCTCGTAAGGCAAGGCCAAAAAAATGTCATCGGTGTTTAAATGATGGTTAAGATAATTTACGGTTTCGGTTACGGTTGTTGTCCATTCCGCGGAATTAGCCGTATAGATTTGCCCTTTTTCTAGGTTTAAGTAATAGGAAGGTTTTTTAAGTTGCTGAATAGAAGTATGCGTAGCGAAGGCTTTATTAAAGGGAACGATAAGGATGGCAAAGTAGATTAGAAGGAGAATAAGAGGAGGCAGGGTCCTTGTTCCAAATCCTACGCATAAAAAAACTAAAATAATTTCAAAAGGGGCCATCCATAGAATACGATAGATAACATTACTGGCTAAGTATTCATGGGAAGCGAGAAAAAGAAAAAGGGAACTTATGCCTATGGCTAAAAGAATAATATTTTTAAATTGTTTCTCACAATTTTTGGAGAAAATAAGAAGAATGGTCTGGACAGCGGTTAGGAGAGCAAAGATGGAGAAGAGTAAATTTGGCCATGAAGATGTGTTTTGGAAGATCATATCCGACAAATAGAATTTTATCCGGGAGAAAAATATCCATGGAAAACCTAAGTTTTTAAAATAGCTGAGATATCCGGGTAATGAATAGGAAGGGAATTGAGAAGAAAAAAAATAAGTTAATAATAAGGATACGCCGAATAGAAAAATAAGCAAGATCCCAGATAATGACTTATGAATTCGCAGAAAAGAAGTCTTGTTTACGCTATCGATCCAGAAGAGGCAAGCCAGGAAGGCAAGGATGAGAAAGAACCCCATATTGACTCTTATAAAAAGGACAAGGAAAAGAGATATTAAGCCAATGAATACGTCTATTTTTCGAGAATTTTTTAAATAGGAAAAAAGACAATAAAGAGATATCAAGGAGAGCGTGAAAACAGAGTTATGATTGTAGGTAATAAAGAAGTCTGGGCAAAAGACAAAAAACCATACACCGCCGATGAAGGCCAAAAAAGGGAAAATAAAAAGGGATAGGCTAAGATAGCAAAAAAGTCCGCCTAAGAATTTGAGGAGGCAAAGACCTATTAAAACGCTTTGGATATTTTCTCCAAAGATTTTAAGAAAAAAACCGTAGTAATAAAGCATCAAAGGTCCGTAGGGATACCAGAAATCTTTGTAAGGGATTTTGCCTTGAGCTGTTTGGGCAAAGGCATAAAGATTAGCCCCATGGTCGCCTTGGGCAAGGGAGACTTGAAAATCAAGGAATGGGGTGAGAAGGATTATCCCCGCCAGCGAGGTGAGAAAGAAAAAGAAAAGCCGTGTTGTTTTATTTTCTTTGAGAAGAAACATTTGAATCATTAGTATAACATGGCAATCTTAAGGCAAAATTGGAATTTTTAATAAAATTGTTGCTCATTGAGGCGTAATGAAGGGGCACTCGTCGTTCTTCCCAAAGACAAGAATATTTGCTAAGATGTCTCTTTGTTAACAAAAAGAAGGGGGTGAAATTATGGTTAGTTTTGAAGATTTCAAGAAGTTAGAACTCATTGTGGCTCAAATTAAGGAAGTGAAAGAGCATCCTAATGCTGATCGGTTGTATGTCTTGAAAGTGGACACGGGTTCAGGCGAGCGCCAATTAGTCGCGGGAATTCGTTTATCTTATTCTAAGGAACAGCTTGTTGGACGCAGGATTGTGATGATTAATAATTTAGAGCCTGCTACCATCCGAGGAGAAGAATCCCAAGGGATGCTCTTAGTTGCTTCAGATACGGAAGGGATGTCTATTTTGATGACGGATCGTGACGTGGTATTGGGGAGTGTTGTTAAATAAAAAGAGAGCGCTAGGATTGGAGAAAAGAGGATGCTTAAAGATTTTCCACAATTTGTTCCTCAAGACGTGTGTCTTTCTTGCGATGGGTGTTGTCGCTTTAAAGAGGAAGAGAGCGTGTTCAGACCCAAAATTGCTCCTAGCGAAGTCAAAGAAGCATCCTCTCATTTGCCTTTAGCGGAAAAAATTTTTTCTCAAAATGCCGTTGATTTGAATGGACATATTAAAACTTTGAAAAAAGACGGTTTGTGCCAGTGTATGTTTTTTGATTCAAGTCACAATACCTGTACGATTTACGCGTATCGTCCGTTTGAATGTCAATTGTACCCGTTTCTTTTGACGCGAGGCGTGAAAGGGATTGTTGTCTGTGCCCACCATGCTTGTCCTTATATTCAGCTTAAAAGAAACAACACGCTTTTTGAAGAATATGTGGCGAGTTTGAAAAAATATTTTGAAAAAAAAGAGGTCCTGGAATTTATTCGAAATAATCCTTTTTTAGCCGGAGATTATTCCCAATACCAAAATGAGCTAGAGGAGATTTTTCTTTTAGAGCTATGAAGATTGCCGGCGAAAATTTATTAGAGAAGAGAAGCCTTGTCGAGACTTATTTAAAACAACACGCGTTTAGTCTTTCCTCGTTTTCGTTCGCCGCCATTTTTGGCTGGCAGGATTTCTTTGAATTTGATTTTAAAGTGATTAATGAGAATCTTTGTATTTTTGCTCAAAATGAATTAGGGCGATTTATGTATTTACCGCCATTAGGCAATGAGTTTAAGAGTGAAACGGTTGAAGAATGTTTTCGGATTATGGAAGAGAGAAATGGGAAAAAGGGCGTGACAAGAATAGAAAACGTCCCGGAAGAAATGCTTTCCCTTTTTTCGAAGGATCAGTATCTGTTTTCTTTAAAGGGGCATGAATATTGTTACGCGCGCGAAGATATCGCTTGCCTAGAAGGAAATAAGTATAAAACGAAGAGGTCTTCTTACAATCAATTTATAAAAAATAATTCATATCAGTATGTGCCGTATGAAAAAAATATGCTGGAAGAATGTCTTTTTTTGTATGGAGATTGGGCGCAGAAGAGGGCCCTCATTTATGAAGATGATATTTATCGTCAGATGTTGGAAGAAAACAAAACAGTTCATCAAGTGACTCTTCAATATTCCGAAGAATTAGGGCTTGTCGGCAGAGTGGTTTTGGTTAACAATAAAATTAAAGCCTATGCGGCGGGGTTTGAAATCAATAAGGAGATATTTTGCGTTCTTTTTGAAATTGCCGATTTAACCATGAAGGGATTGCCGGTTTTTATTTTTAGCCAATTTTGCCGGGATGATCGTCTCAAACAATATAAGTTCATCAATGTGATGGATGATTTTGAATTAGCTAATATCAAGAAAACAAAAATGTCGTTTCATCCGAGTAAATTGATTCCCTCCTATATTATTAAAAAGAGAGTTTAATAAAATTTTATGAGTGATTTAAACGGCGTTGAATTTGTCATTTTAGACGTGGAAACAACGGGTCTTTCCCCTTTGTCGGGAGATCGCATTGTCGAGATTGGCCTTATTAAATTAAAAGATTCTAAAATCACGGAATGTTTTGAAACGCTTATTGATCCGAGGCGAGAGATTTCTTACAGCGCTTTTTTGGTTAACGGAATAAGCATGAAAATGCTGGAAGGCGCTCCGCCCATGGAGAATGTTTTGCCGGATGTCTTGAATTTTATTAAGGGGGCCTGTCTCGTTGGGCACAATATTAAATTCGACTTAAAATTTTTGGATTACGAGTCTTCGTTAGCGGGCCATGATTTGCTAGATACCGTTTTAACCATTGATACGGCAAGGATGGCAAGGGCTTTGCTGCCAAACTTAGAAAGTTACGCTTTGGGGAATTTGGCTCATTTTTTAGAAATTAATATTTCAACTCGACATAGGGCTATGGCCGATGCCGAGTTGACGCTGAAAGTTTTTAAAAAACTTCTCGATATCGCTCGAGCTAAAAATATTTGTCATCTTAAAATTCTTAGTTATTTATTCGGAATAAAAAAGCCGTCTTTGGAAGAGAATCGTTCTAAAATACAGTTCATTAAAGAAGCCTTAAGCGAGAAATACTTGCTGAATTTAATGTATTTTGGCAACGCGAGTGGTTTGACAGAACGCTGTGTTAAGCCTCTGCAGCTCACGGGGAGAGGACGTCAAGCGACTCTGACAGCTTTTTGTCATTTGAGGAATCAAGAAAGAGATTTTAAAGTCGAAAGAATTTTGAATTTAGGGAAAATTTAAAATTGATGGATGGGTTTGTGTATAAAAGTTTTGACTACGCGAAAGATGGCCTTGAATTAGTACGGGCTCTCAAGGACGAACCTTATCTTTTTTTCTTAGATAGCAGTTTGAAGAGTAGCGAATCCGGACGCTATTCTTTGATTGGTTTTGATCCTTTTGATATTTTTGAAGAGAGAGTTGATTCTTTTTCTTTGGTTCAAGAAAAAGGGCTCGCGGCATTAAAGAAAAAATTTGGCGTCTATATGCAAAATAAGGGAAGCAAATTTTTGCCGTTTCAGGGAGGGCTCGTTGGTTATTTGAGTTATGATTATGGCTTATCGCAGGAAAAAATTTTAAGAAGCTCTTTGCGCGATATTCATTTGCCTGATATCTGGTTTGGTTTTTACGATTCTGTCATTGTGATCGATCATTACGCGCAAAAACTTTATGTTAGCTCGACGGGATTTCCGGAAAAGCAATCCTATCTAAGAGAGCGAAGAGCCAAGGAACGCTTAAGACAGATTGTAAAGAAGCTCTCTTTGTCCGAGGCAAACCTGTTCCACCCCGGGTGTGGAACAATCCACACCCGGGGTGGAACAGGTCCAAATTTAAATTTAAAATGCAATGTCACTCAAGAGCGTTATTTGGAGATGGTTAAAAAAGCGCTAGAGCATATTCGCCAGGGAGATATTTATCAAGTCAATTTGTCTCAACGGTTTGAAATGGATTCTTTAGATTGTTCGAAGGAGTCTTTGGAGATTTATGAAGTTTTGCGTAAGATTTCTCCTTCGCATTTTGGGTGTTATTTTGAAGGCCGCGATCATCAAATTTTAAGCAGTTCCCCTGAAGAATTTTTACGTTTGCAAAATGGGATATTACAGACCAAGCCGATGAAGGGCACAGAACGGCGCAGTAAAGATTCGATAGAAGACCGATTATTAAAGACCAGACTTATTCACAGCGGCAAAGATAGGGCTGAATTATTAATGATTACTGATCTCGAACGTAATGATTTAGGCAAGGTGTGTGAGTACGGTTCTGTATGCGTTAAGAAAATGCGCGCCTTAGAAGAGTACGCGACTGTTTTTCAAACGACGTCCACGATTGAAGGTAAATTGCGCAAAGATAAGAATTGTTTTGACGCTTTGAGAGCTTGTTTCCCAGGAGGTTCCATTACGGGGGCCCCAAAAATTCGCGCCATGCAGATTATTGAAGAATTAGAACCAACAGCCCGCGGTCTTTATACGGGCACTTTTGGTTATATCGATTTTTCAGGGAATATGGATTTTAATATTTTGATACGGACCATAGTAGCCTCACGAAACAAAATCTATTTCCAGTCGGGAGGAGGGATTGTCGCGGATTCAGTCCCGGAGCAAGAGTATAATGAAACACTCATTAAAAAAGAAGCGATGCACAGTTGTTTAAAGCAAGTTCTGTCAAAACGCCCTCTTGAGCGTGCTATGCTCTAAAAATTTAACATGTTTATTCTTTTTAATTCCCAAATTATTAATGCCGATCGTTCATTCCTTGAAACTTTTACCCCTGGGATATTAAAGGCGAAAGGGGTTTTTGAAACTATCCGCGTGTATAAAAATGGTATGTTTGGTTTGGATAAACATTTAAAGAGGATGCGTGAAGGACTAAAGTTTTTTCATTTAAAAATGCCTTATTCTTTGGAAGAGTGGTCAGCGTGTGTCCATCAACTACTTATTTTAAATCATTTAAAAGAAGCGCGCGTAAGATTGATGGCCTGGCAGGCAAAAAATAAGTTTGAGACAGCCATTATTTGTCAGCCGTTATCCATTTTAAAAGAAAATCAATCCCGCGAAGGATTTAAGGCGTCCCTCTTAATATTGAAAAAAGATAAAAGACAATTCCCTCATATTAAATCTTTGGATTACGCTTTTTTAAGAAAGGCATTTTTAGCGGCTAAGAGACAAGGTACCGACGAGGCCATTTTAGTTAACAAGTCTGGTTTTTTGACGGAAGGGACAAGATCAAATATTTTTTTTGTTAAACAAGAGATTCTCTATACCCCGGCGCTTCAAACGGGGTGTTTGAGAGGGATTACAAGAGGATATGTTATTGAGCTTGCTAAAGATTTAGGCATTTTATGTAAAGCCGTGCAAGCGAAACCAAAGGAACTTTTTGAAGCGGACGAGGCCTTCTTGACAAATTCCGTAATGGAGATTATGCCGTTAGTAAAGGTAGAAAATACTGTCATTGGCCGAGGGGAAATAGGGCCGATAACCTGTAAAATAATTAAGGCTTATAAAGAGCTGAAAAGATAAAGGATAATTTTGCTTTCTATTTGTGGGAGGCTTTGTATAATAAAACTTATGAATCTGTCCAAGTGGTTTGTTATCGCGCTTATTGTTTTTAGCCCCAACGCAGAATTAAAAGCTCAGGATATAGATGCTGAAAATGATACGATGGCGCAAATAAAAATACAGATCAATACTCTTTTAGAAGAGAACGATCGGCTAGAAGGTGAATATAAATTGCTTTTTGCAAATGCCCAGAGCCTTAGGCAATCCATCGAGCAATATCAAGGGGAGATGAAACCGTTGGAAGAGCAGTTTAATCAAAATATCAAGACCAAAGAGGCAGAACAGAAATCTTTAAAAGATCTTCAGAATGGTTTAGAAAGAATAAAAAATGACACAGCAGAAAAAAAGAAGATCAATGAACGCTTAAATAATGAATCGCGTAAACTAGACAGAGGATACAAAATATTAGCCAACCAATCGAAGGATTTGCAGAAAGAGACAGCCGCTTTAGAGAAAGAAATCAAATTTAGAGAATTTACGTTAGAGGAAGAAAGGAAAAGGGAATCCTTAGAAATAAAAGATTTACAAATGAGCCTTAAAAAACTCGAACAAAAAGAAGGATTGTTGAATTCTTCGGGAAAGGGAATGGCGCAACCTTCTTCTAAAAATAAATTGAACAAGATCATTGAACAAAATAATTTGTTTACTCAACAGATTAATGAGTTAGAAAAGAAAATCAAGAAGAAACAAAAAGAAATCGTCCAATCTAAGAATAAAAACGGATTGGCATCAAAATCGACAGCTAATCTTGTGTGGGAAAAAGAGAAGGAAAAAATCGCCTTAGTTAGTAACGTCAAAGACCTTGAATCGCAGTTGGAAGTTTTTAATAGAACCGTTAATGATTATCTCTCCCAGCAGGCCAAGAGAGAACAATTGCTCGAAGAAATCATGAAATTAAATCAAGAGAATGATTCACTCAAGCAAAGGATCGCTATCCTTGAGGAACAAACGAATACCTTGCGGCAGTAATATGCTATAATTTAAATAAATTTTTCCAGGATTCCATTTTAAGAAAGGATTAACAAATATGGATGAGATACTAAAAATTTTATCAGAAGATGCCCGGATCAGCGCCGAAGAAATTGCGAAGCTCACGGGCAAAAGCGTTGATACTGTTAAAAAAGCAATTAAAAATTTAGAGAAAGAGGGAGTGATTGTTAAATACAAGACTGTTATTGATCACGACCTTATTCGAGATTCAAATTCTTTTGTTCGCGCGTTAATAGAAGTCAGTATTACGCCTCAAAAGGACGTTGGATTTGACCACGTCGCGGAAAGAATTTACAGTTTTTCTGAGGTGATCAGCTGCTATCTTCTCTCAGGCACATACGATCTTCTTTTGATTGTGGAGGGCGAAAATATTCAAACGGTTTCTAACTTTGTGGCCTCCAAACTTTCGCCTTTAGAAAATGTCCGCAGCACGACGACACATTTTTTATTAAAAAAATACAAGGAAGACGGACAAATCTTGAAGAAAAAGACCAATGGGAAGAGATTGAATATATCGTATTAATTAAGGATAGAGGACACAGGGCATGGATATCCAAATTTCCAAAAAAGTTGAACAACTAGCGCCGTCGGGCATCCGGGCATTCTTTGATCTTGTTTTAGGCATGAAGGATGTGATTTCCCTAGGCGTCGGAGAGCCGGATTTTGCCACCCCCTGGCATATTCGCGAGCGAGCGATCTCTTCGATAGAGCAGGGATTTACTTCCTACACGTCGAATAAAGGGATGCCTGAATTAAGAAAACAGATAGCTCATTTTCTCAAAAGTCGTTATCAGATCGAATATGACTACGAGGAGGAAATTTTAATCACAGTGGGGGTAAGTGAAGCTTTAGATTTAGCGATGAGAGCTCTCCTTAACCCCGGAGATAAGGTTCTTGTTCCTGATCCGGTGTATGTCTCTTATCAACCTGTTGTAGAGCTTGCCGGAGGGATTCCTGTTTCATTAAAAACAGGATTAAGTACTCACTTTAAAATAAATCTCCGAGACATTGAACGGGCTTGTGAACAAGGGATCAAGGTCTTGATGATTAACTATCCATGCAACCCGACGGGTGCTTCTTATTCCAAGAAGGAACTGGAGGCGATCGTCAAAATAGTAAAGAAATATAATCTCATTGTTGTGAGTGATGAGATTTACGATGAATTAACTTACGATTTTGATCATACTCCTTTAGCCTCTTTGAAGGGGATGAAAGATCACGTTGTGTATTTAAACGGGTTTTCCAAAGCTTATGCCATGACGGGATTTCGCGTTGGCTATGCTTGCGGTCCAGCTAAAATTATCGCCGCGATGACTAAAATTCATCAGTATACGATGCTCTGCGCCTCTATTACCGGACAGATCGCGGCACTCGAGGCTTTAAAAAACGGTTTTAAGAGTGTTCAGCTTATGAAGGAAGAATACAAACGCCGTCGGCGCTTTATCGTTGGCGCCTTAAATGAGATAGGTTTAGAATGCCATATGCCTGAAGGCGCTTTTTATGTTTTTCCTTCCATCCAAAGAACAGGGCAAAGTTCCATGGAGTTCGCGCAAGATTTATTGAAGAAAAAAAAGGTGGCCCTTGTGCCCGGAATAGCTTTCGGGAAAAATTCAGACGGTCATGTGAGAATTTCGTATGCCTCTAGCTATGAAAATCTCAAAGAAGCTATTCAAAGAATAAAAGATTATTTAAGGTGATAGAACCTGTTCCACACCCGGAACACCCCGGGTGTGGAACAGGTCTCCCGTATCAGTATGACCAAAAATTTTTTCTTTAGATTATTCTTTTTTTCCGTTTGTTTGGGGTTAAGTTGCTCATTGGCCTCAGGGGATACTTTTGAATATCCCAGGTATGACATTAAGGCCACGATTGATGTTGATCAGAAAAAAATTATTGCCTTGCAGGTAGTGACTTTCGCTAACAACAGTCCCGAAGCGCTCAGCGAACTTTATTTCCATGTTTATCCCAACCGTCATTATTCTACCAAAGAAAAAGAGTTTTTAACGCGCTACGCTAGTTATTTTCACGCGGATGCTTTCCCTGAGGGATTTCAGATTTCTTTGTTTCAAATTCAATCGGTGGAGCAAGACAAAAATCTTTTAAAGTTTTTTATCGAGGGAGAAGATCAAACTGTTTTAAAAGTTTCTTTAATGAAACCGCTTAAGCCCGGTGAAAAGGCGCAAATTACCATGGAGTTTAATTTAACTATCCCCCACGCCTATGGGAGGCTTGGGCAGCATGAGGGGGTGATGGCTCTCTCGCATTGGTATCCCATCCTTTCGGTTTATGAGGCCCAAACGTGGCATAATGATCCTTTTTATCCATTTCATAGGCCATTTTTTAGCGAATCTTCTCTCTACCACGTCGAATTAACCGTCCCTCAAAAACAGCAGGTTATTCATTCGGGAATTTTACAAAAAGAAGAAGCCTTGAATGAGGGCCAAAAGAGGCTGATTATTGATTCAGAGCTTCCCATCCGTGAATTTTCTTTAGCCTTAAGCGCAGATTACAAACTCATCGAAGGGACATGGGAAGGTGTGGCCATTAAATCATTTTATTTGCCTGGCGAAGAAGGAAGCGCTCAAAAAGCCTTTGTCGTCGCCCGCGATCTAATGCAATTTTACGCGAAAAAATTTGGGCCGTATCCTTATAAAATTTTTAATATTGCTCCTGTTTATTTAGGCTACGGCGGCGAGCAGATGTCCAATTTGATTTATATTGATACTAGGGTTTACGATTTGCCGGGATTCCTGGAGAGATATTTTGATTTTTTAATCGCTCATGAAACGGGACATCAATGGTTTTATAATTTGGTGGGTATAGATGAATATACAGAGATGTGGCTTGAAGAAGGAGTGAATTCGTATTTTATCAGCGAATATTTAGAAGAGAAATATGGTTCCCCTAGTTGCGCAAGCGAAACTAGGGGAACCCCCGCGTTTGGTTCCAAAGGAACCTGCGGGGGCTCTAAAGCCGAGATCCTAAGTTTCCCCAAATGGTCTAAAGATTACCAATGGCTCTTGCCCGAATGGACTTTTGACAGGACAAGGGATGTCCGTTATAAAATGCTTGCCAGAATAGGGTTGGACAATCCTGTCGCCTCCAACTTGGCTTCTTTTAAGGAGCCTAGCAGTATTTTTTCATTAACGTACGGTAAGGGTTCGCGCATTGTGGAGATGTTAAAGAATATTGTCGGTGAAGAGAAATTTAATAAAATTTTTACGAGAGTTTTTGAGGAATATCGTTTTCAAAATTTGAGCATTAAAGAATTTATTAAAATTTGTGAAGAAGAATCAGGCCAAGATTTGGCGTGGTTTTTTGAAAGCTGGTTGTACACAGAAGAATATTTTGATGTCGCCGTGGCAAGTGTAAAAAATAATAAGATTGGATTGGAGTCGAAAGGGAAAATTGTGATGCCCGTTGAAGTGGAAATAAAGTTCGATGATGGATCAACCGATACTGTTGTTTGGGATGGCCGAAGCGATGAAGAAGAAATATCCACAGGAAAGAATGTTCCCGTCAAAAAGGTCGTATTAGATCCGGCGCGTAAACTCCTTGATTTAGATCGAACAAATAATCATTGGCCTCGCCAGGTTTTGATTAAACCAGTGCCTATTTACTGGGGACTTTACGATATCCCCGTGTTTCTTCCCGATGATTCTACCAATCTGGTCTTTGGTCCGGAGATTGCTAACGGCGGGTTAGGAGTTAAGGCATCCTTACAGAAACCCTACGATCAAAATTTTTATACGGGTACCGACTATGAATTTTCGGAACACATTCACCACTCTCGCGTGGGGTATGAGCTTAACAATATTTTCCAGACCCAAACGGCTTTAGGTTTTGAGGTATCCAATCAAACCGATTCTGACGATGGGGATGAAGATTTGGTCAGCGGCAAACTTTTCTTACGCCGAGAACTTTTGCCCGTCGCTAAGGGACTCTTTGATATTAACGACCATGCCTCTCTTTATATTATTCGTAATCAAGGATTCAATAAAACGCTTATTTCAGGCGGCGCCGAAGATAGTCGTAATATCTCTTATTTAAAACGTAACGAGGCTATTGTGGGAAGCAATCTTCATATTGATAGTTCTTTCCCTTATCCCGATCCTTCCAGCGGATATAAATTGGATACAATGCTCGAACATTCGGGACATTTTTTAGGAGCGACGCAATATTTTAACCGTGGGGCTATCGACACAGCGCTTTATCGTTCTTTGAATCCGGATCACACGTGTCCTTTTTTAAAAGGGACGTGGGCAGTGAGAGTCAAATATGGGTTAGGCACTCCTAATGATAAAAATCTTTTTGAATTGGGCGGGATCAATGGTTTGCGTGGTTTTGACCGCAAAGAAATTCGCGGCGCGCGGGCAATGATGGGAAGTTTAGAATATCGATTTCCTTTAAAAGAAAATATGAATTTAAAATTTTTAGATAACATCATCGGCGTGGAGTCTTTGGGAGCCGCTATCTTTTTTGACGCGGGACAGGGCTGGTACAAAGATTTGGATGAATCGGATTTGAAAAAGGACGCCGGGGTTGGATTACGTTTAACGGTTAATATCGGATCATTTTTAGAGAAGATGATTGTCCGCGCGGACGCGGCTAAAGCGATCAACGAACCCGAAGATGATATCCATTTTTGGTTCGGTGCGGGACAGGCATTTTAGATAATTGTCCGAAAAAATTCCGCGTAGCCAGATTGATTTTTTTGTATCAAAATAAAAATATATGACTTCTATTATTCCTATAAAAATAAGGAATATCCTGCTTTTTCAAGACCTTTCTTTGAAAGAACGCAATGTTATAGGAAAATGTTTAAAAGAAGCCACATTTAAAAAAGGGGAAATTCTTTTTTCTGAAGGAATGGCGTGCGAACGGATTTTTATCGTTCAATCAGGCCGCGTTAAAATATTCCGCTTGTCATCTTCGGGAAAGGAGCAAATCCTTGAAGTTTTTGGCCCGGGAGATACCTGTGCCTGCAACCCCGGGGTGGCGCATTGGTCATGTTCCTCTTCAGCACAGGCCCTGACGGATTGTTGTGTGTGGACTTTATCACGTTTCAACTATGTTCAAATGGTCAAGAGTAATTCTCGCATGGCGCATACTTTAAACCGTATTTTTGCTGAGAGGTTATGCAAGTTTAGTTCCTTGATTGAAATGGTTTCCGTGGATGATCCTCGAAAACGGCTGATTAAATTTATATTGGAAATGGCAAGCCATCAGGAATGCCAGTGCCCGGAAGAAAACTGCGTTTGTTTAACCATGACACAGGACGAAATTGCCCAGAGATTAGGGATCACGCGGGTAACCGTTGCCCGCCACCTTCAGCAATTGAAAAATTTGAAGTTCATATCCTCCCATGACCGTCAAATCACCATCCTTGATAAAAAAGGGCTTGAAAAAGCTCTGCTTTAATCAAAATCATACCGCCAGATTCACAACCCCTTAAATTTAAATGTTTTGATTTTTGTATCTCCAGATACAGATTTCAAAAACGCTTTTTATTATACTATTGCCAAGAATCAAACATATCGCGAGGTGCGCACAATGGATATTCTTAAGTCTTTTGAAGAAGAAAAAAATCTTGTTCTTGAAAAACTTGATCTGCTTTATGAGTCAATACAAAACCTTCATTACGAAGGGAAAATGTCCCTCCCCAAAAACACGAGAATCATTAATGAAACGGTTCAGCATTTAAAACCGATATTAACGAATCACATGAATCTTGATGATCAAGTCATATTCCCTTTTGCCAGCAAACACATCCCGATCCTCGACCCGATGATCAATTTCTTGAAAGCTGAACGCAATGAATTCACCGCGCAATTGGAGTCTTTTGAAATTTTGTTTCAGGAATTTATTCAGCGTAACTCTGTTGCCGCAAATTATATGCTTTTAGAAAAATTGCGCGAGAAAGGCATCTATGTTGTTTGCATTGTCAGAAATCATATGCAGGCAGAAATTGAAGTAGTTTATAAAGCTCTTGATCAAAAACTCAAGTTAGTTGAAAAAAAGGAATTATTCCGTTTGATACAGAAGCATATGACAAATAAAATAACGAGTTCTAATGTAAACGGTGCGGTGAATCGGTTAAGCCGGATTCGACTATAAAAGGGGATCTCTAGATAGATTTTTTGATTATGAAAATTTAACGGAGGGATATATGGAAGAAAAAAAAGATACGATATCCAGAAAAGATTTTATTAAAGGGGCTGGTTTGAGTGTCGCTGGGCTGGCCATCTCGGCCGTTATTTCGGATAAGGCACACTCAGAAACAGCACTTCATGACTTGACCGGCGATCAGACCATACGGGAGATACCTGAATTTAAAACTGTCAAAGGAAATCGAGTTGATCCTTTGATCCGGATGCAGAAAGAATTGCGTAAGGCCATGGCCAAGCCCATTGAACAAAGAAAATGGAAGATGATCATTGATACCCGCAAATGCGTTGGCTGTCACGCGTGCACCGTAGCTTGTATATCAGAAAATAAACTTCCTCCCGGGGTCGTCTACCGTCCGGTAGTTCTAGAAGAGTCCGGCATATTTCCCAACGTCCAATTGAAATTTTTCCCTCGTCCTTGCATGCAGTGCGACAGCCCTCCCTGTGTTCCTGTTTGCCCTGTTGATGCGACGTGGAAACGGCCGGATGGCGTTGTTGTCATTGATTATGATGCATGTATCGGATGTCAACTTTGTATCGAAGCTTGCCCTTACGGCGCCCGGACCTATGATGAAGGACAAAATTACACGGATAATACGCCGCAAAAACAGCCTTATGAAATGCAATCTAATAACGAATATGGTAAATTATGGGATCGTAATAAACAAGGTTCTCCTGTTGGGAATGCCCGTAAGTGCCATTTTTGTGTCAATCGTTTGGAGAAAGGGGAGCTGCCCCAATGCGTGACAACCTGTATCGCGCGGGCAAATTATTTTGGCGATGTTAATGATTCGAATAGTTTAGTCGCTCAAAAAAGCCGCGAAATCAATCAGATTAAATTGCTTGAAGAAAAAGGGACAAAACCGCAAGTAACATATCTTGTATGAAAAGTCTTGTGTAAACTCGAGGTATTGAGAATATAAAGAGTCGTTTTATCCTAGTCAAGGAGGCTAAAATAATATGAATGAGAATAATGAGAAAACAGGAATTTCCCGCAAAAGATTTTTAGAACACACCGCTTTCTTAGGCAGTGGACTTCTTATGAGTGCGCTGGCCGGAGATGCCGCGGCTGAAAAAGTACAGCAAAAAATCTTTCAAAGCAAACGGCCGGATTTTCCGTACGACCTTAATGATCCTGAAAATATCATCTATTCAACTTGTTTGAATTGCAATACGGGTTGCGGGATCAAGTGTAAAATAAAAGATGGTATTTTAAGAAAAATCGACGGGAACGGGTATAGCCCGTGGACAATGGTGCCTCATCTTCCCATGCGAACTTCCCTTGAAGATGCCGCAAGAATAGACGGGGGGCTATGTCCTAAAGGGCAGGCGGGGATTCAAACGGTATACGATCCGTACCGTTTAAAAAAGGTTTTAAAAAGAGCGGGGAAAAGAGGCGAAAACAAATGGGTGACGATACCCTTTGATAAAGCGATTGAAGAAATCGTTGAGGGCGGCCGGTTGTTTGCTAACGTTTCGGGTGAGGAAAGCCGTGAGGTTGAGGGCTTACGTTCAATAAGAGCCCTTGAGAACAATGACATTGCCAAAGAAATGTCCCTTGATGTTGATAAAATTCTTAAGGAAAAAGACAAGGATAAACAGAAAGCCCTTGTCGAAAAGTTTAAAGTCAAATATAATGATAACTTAAATGACCTCATCGATCCTAATCATCCGGATCTTGGTTTAAAAAACAATCAGTTTGTTATGGCCTGGGGACGTCTTAAGGACGGGCGGAAAGATTTTATTTCAAAATTCGGCGCTGGTTACGGGACGATCAATCTGCATGGGCATACAACTGTTTGTCAGGGATCACTTTATTTTACTTGCAAGGCTATCAGCGAACAATATATCGCGGATAAATTTTCCGAAGGGAAAAAATTCTATTGGCAGGCCGACACCGAGAATGCCCGGTATATTCTTTTTGTGGGGGCTAATTTGTTTGAAGCCAATTATGGCCCTACGAATAGAACTGTCCGCTTGAGCGAAAATTTAGTCAACAAACGCACTAAAATAGCGGTCGTCGATCCTCGATATTCCAAACTGGCCAGCAAAGCTGAAACATGGCTCCCGATTAAGCCGGGAGAGGATGCCGCCTTGGCCATGGCGATGATCCGATGGATGATTGATAACAAACGTTATGATGTCAAGTTCCTAAATTCGGCGAATGCGGCAGCGGCCAAAGAGAATAATGAAACGTCTTACACGAATGCGACGTGGCTGGTGGAGATCAAGGACGGGAAGCCGGGCAAATTCCTGCGAGCCGTTGATGTCGCGCTGGCCGTGGCGGATAAAAGAACAATCCCTGACCCCAAAGATAAAGAGAAGACAATTGAGTATGTGGAAAAGTTCATGCTCGTGATGAAGGACGGCAAGCCGGCGGCGTTTGACCCTAATGAAAAAAAAGAAGCAGCTATGGGGGATTTGTTTGTTGACAGTGAAATTGTGGCTCCCACAGGCAAAACTGTTAAAGTTAAATCTTCCCTTCAAATTTTGAAGGAATCAGCTTATGAACACTCCTTTGATGAATGGTGCGCCATTGCGGGGATAAATAGTAAGGATGCTCTTTATGTAGTCAAACAATTGACCAGTTACGGAAAAAGAGCCGGAGTCGATGTCCATCGCGGCCCCGCCCAGCATACGAACGGTTTTTATAATATTTTTGCTTGGATGACCGTAAACATGCTTTTAGGGAATTTTGACTGGAAGGGCGGGATGAGCAGTCCCAGCACCTACAGTTATGACGGATCAAAAGAAGGAGTATTTAAGCTTGCTGATTACCCCGGGAAATTAAAAGGGTTTGGCCTTAGCATTATCAGGCATGAAAAGAAATATGAAGAAACAACTATCTTTGAAGGTTATCCCGCCAAAAGAAATTGGTATCCTTTGGCGAGTGATGTTTATGAAGAAATTGTTCCTTCGATCGGTGAAGCATATCCCTACGCGGTGAAAGCCTTATTTTTATATAAAGGAACGCCTATCTATGCTTTGCCGGCGGGACACACCAATATAGATGTGCTGGCGGATGTGAGCAAACTGCCGTTATTTTTCGTCAGTGATATTACGGTTGGGACAACCAGCATGTACGCGGATTATATTTTTCCGGATTTGACTTTTCTGGAGCGATGGGAATTCCAAGGGTCGCATCCTAATATGCCGCATAAAGTCGCGCCGATTCGCCAGCCGGTCGTGGGGCCGATTCCTGAGACGGTCAACGTTTACGGAGAGGAAGTCCCCATCAGCCTTGAGTCAACGCTGATGGCGTTAAGTGAAAAGCTCGGGCTAAAGACATTCGGCAAAAATGCTCTAGGGGAAAATCTGGATTTGAACCGTCCGGAAGACTTTTACTTACGGGCCGTGGCTAATCTTGCCGCCGGTGAGAAACCTGCAATGGCGGACGCTGTCCCTGACGCGGGTCAGAAAGAAATTGAGATTTTCTTGAAATCCAGACGGCATTTGCCAGCCACTGTCTTTGATGAAGTCAAATGGCGAAATATTGTCGGTGAGAAAATGTGGCCGAAGGTCGTTTACTTGTTGAATCGTGGCGGCAAGTTTGAGGAACACGCCAAAAGTTTTGACGGTAAACGCCTCAAAAATCGATATGGGAAATTATTGAACCTTTATCAGGAAAAAACAGCCGGTGTAAAATATGCAGGGACAGGAAAATCATACTCAGGGATCGCGAAATATATCCCTCAAAAAGATTATGCCGGGAATACTTTGGAAGAATTATCTAATGGATATGACTTGCATATGATCACGCATCGCACGGTGACAGCCACCAAGAGCCGGACCATCGGCAACTATTGGCTGCAGCCGATTATGCCGGAAAATCATATCCTGATTAACCCTGTGGATGCGCACAGAAAAGGGTTGAGAGATGGCCAGGAAGTAAAAGTAGTCAGCAAAACAAACCTGGAAGGTGTTTGGGATCTTAAGAATCATGGAAAGAAATTCATGATCGGGACTGTTAAATTAACTGAGACCATGATGCCCGGTGTGATCAGCTTTGCTTTAGGTTGGGGGCATTGGGCCACAGGCGCTGAAGATATTGCCATTGACGGCCGGGTGGTTAAGGGTGATCCCCGACGGGGAACAGGCATACATGCCAATGCCGCCATGTGGACGGACCCAAGCTTGCGCAACAATACCTGCTTGCTTGATCCTGTTGGCGGGAGTGTCAGTTTTTATGATACCAAAGTAGAATTGGTTAAAACTTAAACCCAAAATAGGGGGGGTATATGAAAGTCAAAATAATAGGGATTGTTTTTTTAGCCGTAGGTTTAATGTTAATATCAGGCCCCAAAGTGTTTGCCGACCAACAGGCTGAAATTATTTTAAAAGCCCTCATTAACAAGGGTATTATTACTCAAGACGATATTGATAACGCCGCCAAAGAAGTGAAAGAAGTAAAGGAAGTAACGACGGATAAAAAGGCGGAGGCGCCGGAAGGTATTGAGGAGCGGGTGACTGCTTTAGAGAAAAACGCAAAAGATACGCCTAAATGGGTTAAGAACACGGAATTTAGCGGTGATTTGCGTCTTCGTTATGAGATGATCGAGAAGCCGGGTCCAAACGGTGAGAATGATAACCGCACAAGAATAAGATTCCGTTATGGCGCCAAGACAAAAGTTAATGATCAGCTTAAAATTGGTTTTGGCCTTGCGACTGGTAGCAGCGATGCTCCGACCTCAACCAATCAAACGTTGGAACAGGAATTTCAATCCAAGGTCATCTGGCTCAATTATGCTTATGCCCAGTATGAGCCGACGAAATGGTTAAGTTTAATCGGCGGTAAATTCGAGAGCCCATTTTTCCATACGGACATGCTTTGGGATTCGGACATCCGCTGGGATGGTTTCACGGCGAAATCTAAAAAAACTTATTTTAAAGGCACCAAATTGCCTGAAACGGAATTGTCTTTAGCTGGCGGATATTTCCCGCTTGATAATAATACCGCAGGAGAATCCGACTTGGCCTTATCAGTCTTTCAGATTGGGGAAGAAATGAAAATCGGGGAAGCGGCCAAATTGAAATCCGGGTTAGCCTATTATAATTTTCACAACATAGAAGGATATTCAACAGCCGCATTGGAAGAAGAAAAGAGTACTAATAGCGCGAAGAATGGAGGCATTCGTGAAAAATTTCGAGTGCTCAGCCCCACCATCGAGCTTACGTTCAATGATCTGCTAGGGATCGGCTTCCCTGTTACGCTCATTGGGGAATATGCCAATAATCTGGCCGTTAGCAACGATAAGGATAATGACGCGTGGCGTGCAGGAGTCCAGTTCGGTAAGAAAGTTAAAAAGAAGGGCGATTGGATGGTCCTGGGCCAATATTCGAGGCTCGAAAAGGATTCTTTCGTTGATATTTTCCCGGATGGAGATTTAAATAGCGGTGGGACTAACGCTAGAGGTTGGGAACTTATTATCGATTACGGCATAGTTGACAATATCTTACTAGGGTTGGATTATTATAATTCTCGAGTGGTCAGCGGAACTAAGGCTAATGATCAAGTTTTCGAAGCGGATGTTGTTATTAAATTCTAAAAGGAAGGTGTTTATGTTTGGTTTAGGAGTTCAGGAACTTATTGTTATATTTTTAATTGTCTTTCTTTTATTTGGTGCCAAGAATATTCCTGAAATTGCTAAAGGACTCGGCAAAGGTTTAAAAGAATTCAAGAATGCTTTTAAAAGCATCAGCGATGCTTCAGCCGAGACAAAAGAAGACAAAAATAAACCTTGTTAGAAATTTTAAATTTCTAACAGGGTAAAGATTCGATTGCTAAGAATGTTTAAATAAATATCAAATTCCCTAATCCTTAAGAACCTAAAGCGTAAGTTACGGTTTTAAGGACGACGATTCAGCTATGTTGGGATGTATCTGGGACTGAATCTGACGGCTATCTTGGAAACGATATAGCTTCCCGAGATTGGAAAGGAAAAAGATGGACTCAGAGTCAATTTTAGTCGACAACAATGGCCGGCAAATTCACAAATTACGCGTTCAGTTAACAGATGCCTGCAACTTCCGCTGTTTTTATTGCATGCCCATAGAAGCAAAGTTTTCATCTTTCCACCCCCAAAAGCTATTGGATATATGCTCCGCCCTAGTTGATTTTGGAATCGATGAAATGCGAATTTCCGGTGGGGAGCCGACTTTAAGGAGAGATATTTATGCCCATTTCTAGCGTAATCATCAGGACAGATGGCAGACGAACGCAGGAAATCGCAGAATATTTAAAGACTCTTAAAGAAGCGACTGTTTCTGAGATTCATAATGAGAATATTATTTTGGTTGCAGAGACAGTAAGCCGGACCCAAGACAAAACCCTGTGGGAAGACATTGAAAAGATTCCAGGGGTCTTACAGTGTGATCTTATTTATCATAATTTTGAAGACGCGGAGGGATTACCATATGAATAATGAATCAATTTCTCGTCGAGATTTTCTTAAATTATCTGCAAAGATGGCAGCCTTAACCGCCTTAGGTTTAGGCGGAGGAATCTCTCTCTTAGCGCAGGCGGCGAATGCCGCCGACGATAAATCAAGGGGCTTAAAGTGGCATAAAGCGCCATGCCGGTTTTGTGGAGTAGGATGCGGGGCACTGGTCGGTGTGCGTGATGGCAAAGTGGTGGCCGTTCAAGGAGACAGACAGGCGCCTGTTAATAAAGGCTTATTGTGTGTGAAAGGCTATCATGCCGGAGCCGCCCTTTACGGGAAGGATCGTCTGACGCATCCCTTGATAAGAAAAAATGGTCAACTTCAACGCGCCAGTTGGGAGGAGGCCATTGATTTGATTGCCGGGAAAATTGCGAAGGATCCAAAACGATTTGCGGTCTATGGTTCTGGTCAATGGACAATAGCGGAAGGGTACACCGCTATGAAATTCTTGAAGGGGGGACTAAGACATAATCATATTGATCCGAACGCGCGTTTGTGCATGGCCAGTGCGGTTGTTGGTTTTTTAACAACCTTCGGTGTTGATGAGCCATCAGGCTGTTATGACGATTTAGATGTATGCGATACAGTTATTTGTTGGGGAAACAACTGGGCAGAGATGCACCCGGTCCTATTCTCACGGTTTATAGATCGCCGACAGAGGGGGGATAAAATCAAGATGATTGATATGGCCACCCGGCGGACACGCACGACAGAAGCAACTGACCATTATATTGAATTTCAACCACAAACAGATATGTTGATTGCTAACGGAATCTGTCATCTTCTTATCAAACGGAAGGCTTACGACAAAGAATTTGTCGCGAGAAATGTTCGATTCAAGGCCAATGATGAAAAAGTGATCACGTTTGATGATTATAAGGCCTTTTTGGAGGAATATACACCGGAGAAGGTCACTCAACTTTCGGGGATATCTCTGGAACAGTTGAATCTGCTTGCCGGTTTATTCTCTGATCCTAAAGAGAAAATCGTTTCGCTTTGGTGTATGGGGGTGAACCAGCATACAAGAGGGACGGCTATGAATAACCTTGTTTACAATATTCACCTTTTATCCGGGAAGATTGGGAAACCTGGCAGCACTCCCTTTTCTTTGACCGGGCAGCCCAGCGCCTGCGGAACCTGCCGGGAAGTGGGGACGCTAGCCCATGCCCTGCCAGGCGGCCGTCTCGTTAAGAATGAAGAGGATAGGCGAGAAACAGAAAAAATTTGGAATTTACCGGAAGGCGCGCTCGATCCTGAACCAGGGTTACACACGATTGCCATGTTTAAGGCCCTTGTTGCCGGCGAATTAACCGGGATGTGGGTCCAAGTTACGAACCCAGGTCAAAGTCTCCCGGATTTAAATGCCAATTTTAAAAAGAAAGACCAATTCCTTGTTGTCTCTGATGTGTATCCGACAGCAACGACCAAATTGGCAGATGTGGTTTTACCCTCAGCGACGTGGGTTGAGAAGAATGGATTATTTGGTAATTCTGAGCGCAGGACTCAGCAGTGGTTTAAAATGGTTGATCCTCCTGGTGAAGCGCGGGATGATGCCTGGCAGATAATAGCTGTTGCCCGCAGGCTTTATGAAAGAGGTTTTGAAGGTATGAAAGATAAAGACGGCAATTTCCTTCTTTCCATCAGGGATGAAGGTGGCACTGAAATAAAAGCCTGGCGTTGGGACGCTTTTCGTTCGAATAATATCGATAAACCATTGTTCGAAGAATATCGGAAATTCACGACCAAGAAACATAAAGATTTGGCTCCTTACGATGAGTATGTCAAAAACTGCGGCTTGAGATGGCCTGTGGTCCAAGATGCCTCTGGGCGGTGGCAAGAAACAACTCGCCGGTACGTTGAAGGCGAAGATCCCTTTGTGAAACAGGGTGAGGGAGTTTCTTTCTATATGGATAAAGGAGGGGAAAATCGCGCGAATATCTGGGCGAGGCCTTATGAAGCTCCGCCCGAAGTCCCTGATAACGAGTATCCGTTCTGGCTTTGTACCGGCCGTGTCCTTGAACATTGGCACACTGCCACAATGACTCGACGGATAAAAGAGCTTTACAACGCAAACCCCTGGGCCTATGTGGAATTGAATCCCAAGGATGCCATGGCCTTAAGGATTTCTCATGGCGATAAATTACGCGTTGTTTCCAGGCGAGGTTCGGTTGTTCTGCCGGTGTCAATCAACGGCCGGTCGATTCCTCAAGAAGGTTCTGTTTTTGTGCCGTTCTTTGATGAAAATGTATTAATTAATTTTGTGACCCTGGATGCGTTTTGTCCGTTGTCTAAACAACCAGACTATAAAAAGTGCGCTGTTAAATTAGAAAAAGTATGAATCAAAGAAAAATATTTTTGGTTGGGATTTTGTTGTATGGAGGAGTCAATATTTTTCCATTTATCCAAAATGTATTATCCGCTGAAAAAAATATCGAGAATGGAAAAATCAAAGATCAGGATAGCAGAGCAACGCTCAGGGCATTTTACACCGCACCGCCTGTGATTCCTCATGAAGTCGAATCACAGGATGCCAGGGATTGTCTATTATGCCATTCCACAACATTAAAAAACGGACGGGAGATGGCGCAGACGCCCCATCCGCTATTTTCGAATTGCCTTCAGTGCCATGTGCCGAGTCTTCCTGGCGGGGATTCGGAAGTCGCAAACACATGGAAAGGTTTGGAAGAACCCCAGAGGGACAAGAGGTGGTCTAAGACATCTCCCCCAACGGTGCCGCACAGGATTTTTATGCGAGAAAACTGTTTAGTTTGCCACGGGCCGGATTCGAATATGCGTCTTAAAACTCCGCACCCTGAGCGGACGAGCTGTTTGCAATGCCATGCGCCTAATCATAACCGGGAATTTTAGGAGAGCTGTGTGACCGCAGAATAGTTAAGAGACAATAGAATGAAATTTAAGGAGAGCAAATGAGTCAAGTGCATAACTGGCAGTTAAACCGCAAGATGGAATATCCGTATGACGAACATCATCCGCAAAGACAATTTGTCTTTGTTTTTAATCTCAATCGATGCATCGGGTGCCAGACCTGCACCATGGCCTGTAAATCGACCTGGACATTTTCTAAAGGCCAAGAATATATGTGGTGGAACAATGTTGAAACAAAACCTTACGGGGGATACCCTCAACATTGGGATGTTAAGTTATTAAAAATGCTCGATGAGGTTAATCCGGGCAAGCAGACGTGGAAAGAAGAGACCTTTGAAGGTATGACAATTTTTGAAGCGGCTAAGAAAAATATCGGGGAGGCTTCACAGAGGGCGTTAGGATATTTACCAACAGATGAAGAATGGCGATTCCCTAATATTTACGAAGATAGTCCTTTAGGGAAAACAGGAGAAAAAAGCGCTTTTCATCAAGAAGGGGCTTCTTTGCCAGAGCACAAAACATGGTTTTTTTATCTTGCCCGATTATGCAACCATTGTACTTATCCGGCTTGTCTAGCGGCATGTCCAAGGGGGGCTATTTATAAACGTCCCGAGGATGGAGTAGTTTTGGTGGACCAAAAAAGATGTCGTGGTTACCGTAAATGCGTGGAAGCCTGTCCCTACAAAAAAGCCATGTATCGGTCAACAACGCGGGTGACAGAAAAATGTATTGCCTGTTATCCTCGCCTGGAGGGGAAAGATCCTGAGACAAACGGTCAGCCCATGGAAACCCGCTGTATGGCCGCGTGTATCGGCCAGATTCGCCTCCAAGGGTTAGTTCAAATAAACGAAGACGGGAGCTGGAAAGAGGATCGATATAATCCTCTTTATTATTTGATTAAAGTAGCTAAGGTAGCCCTGCCCTTGTATCCACAGTTTGGGACAGAGCCCAACGGTTATTATATCCCCCCGCGTTGGGTGAATCGAAATTTTTTAAAACAGATGTTTGGGCCAGGGGTTGACCATGCCATTGATTCCTACATGGTTCCTAATCGGGAGCTTTTAGCCGTCCAACAACTTTTTAGGCGATCTAATAAAATTATTTTTAGGTATGAAATTAAGGAAGGACCCAAAGTTTTCGAAACAGAAATTCATGGCAAGCCATTCACTTTATATAACGATACGGTGATTGCCTACAACAAAGAAGACAAAGAGATTTTCAGAACACAGGTAGAGGAGCCGTTTTATGTCCGACCCAATATTCACCAAAACTCGATCTGATGTCGATGGACTACTCGCTCGCAGTCAGATCTATCAAATCCTTGCTCAGTTTTTTCGTCATCCCGCGCTTTTAGGAGATGGATTTTTAAACCAAGAAAGATTTGTCCGTTGCCAAGAAGCCATGGATAGCATAAACTCACCTAACAAAATTCAGTTGAAGAATTATTTTAGGTTACTGTGTGACGCGTACCAAAAGACATCTCTAGAATTAAGAATCCGAGATTACGAATTTTGTTTTGGGTATACAGCTTCAGGTCCGGTACCTCTCTATGAGTTGGAGTATGGGGAAGAAGAGAGCCTGCGTCAGCCTCGACAGTTAGCGGATATCGCGTCTTTTTATCGGGCTTTTGGGTTACAATTAAATAACAAAAAACATGAACGGGTCGATCACGTATCTACGGAATGTGAGTTTATTCAATATCTTTTATTTAAAGAAGCCTACGCCCTCATTCAAAACCAAGAAGAAAATGTCCTGACTTGCCAGGCCGCCTCTGGACGTTTTTTGTCTGAACATTTAGGGAGATGGTTTCCCGCTTTTAGTTCCAAGTTAGCCCGTTGCGCTCAAGAAGGATTAATGAAACATTTGGCTGATTTTGCTTTTACGTTTGTTGTCCAAGATTGTCAAGCGCTCGGGATTTCTCTTGGGCCCTTTAATTTACCGATTCGTCCACCTCAGGAGAAGGAAGAAATAAGTTGCATGGGATGTAACGGGAATACTGTTTCTTCCTGCCAAGGGAGTTCTTAAATGGCATGTTTGAATATCCAATTTGACCCTTTCTTTGTCGAAGAAGCGGTTTTTTTGTATGCCAAGGCTGATGTCCGTGAGAAAGAGGCTTTGATCAGAGATTTTCACCGCGAGCGCGAAGAGCTTTACAATAGGAATAGCACTGTCGAAGAGCGGAATCAATTTTTTAAGAATTTTTATGAAAATTATTTTGAAAAGACAGGGCTTAAAGAACGTTTTGAAAAAAATATTTTGGAGTTCCCTTTGTTATTAAGGTCGGATGTTTTAATCTTTGTCAAAAGAGTATGGACTAAGAAGGATGAAGAAGTGGAATTGTTCAACCAGGATGGGCAAAAAACGATTTATGTCGGCTTGCAAGTCATCCGTGTCTTGGATCAAACTTTTTTAGAAACATTTCTGCGCCGCGAATTAATGCATATCTCTGATATTTTGGACCCAGCATTTGAATATAATCCGCAGGCTTCTTTAGGAGGGAAAAATGAATTAGAGGATAATCTTATCCGTGATCGATTCCGCGTTCTGTGGGATATGGATATTCATGAACGTTTGTCGAAAAAAGAATTTTTATTAAAAAAAAATACTCATCAGGATTTACTTCAGTTGGCTTGCAGTTTTAGAATCAATGAAACACCCCGCGCTTAGTGGAATTGCGCGGGTGTGCCCTTTCTGGGCAAGGAGGTGATATCATGTTTGGAAAAATAGGGTTATCCGAGATACTCGTTATTGCTCTTGTGATTGTTGTTTTTTTCGGTATCAAGAATTTACCGGAAATTGTTAAAGGTTTGGGGAAGGGCTTAAGATTATTTAAAGAAGAGCTGAAGAAGCCAGGGGAAGACAAAGAACCCAATTCATCTGCTAAAGGATAAGGAGTTCCATTTGAAAAGAAAACAGGTGACTATTGATGGCAATGAAGCCGCCGCTCATATCGCGTATAAGCTTAGCGAAGTCATTGCCATCTACCCGATAACCCCCTCTTCGACGATGGGAGAGAAGGTGGATGAATGGGCATCGGCAGGCAAGAAAAATATTTGGGGAGTTATTCCTTTTATCCAAGCAATGCAGAGTGAGGCGGGAGCCGCCGGGACTCTTCATGGGGCCGCTCAAACAGGGGCGTTGACAACAACTTTTACTTCTTCTCAAGGCTTACTGTTAATGATTCCCAATATGTATAAGCTCGCCGGAGAATTAACGCCGACTGTTTTTCATGTCGCCGCCCGTTCTTTAGCTACGCACGCTTTATCTATTTTTGGGGATCATTCAGATGTGATGGCAGCTCGCGCCACAGGTTTCGCTTTGTTGTCTTCCTGTTCCGTGCAGGAGGTTATGGATTTCGCGTTGATTGCTCACGCCGCTACGCTTGAAACCAGGATACCTTTTCTCCATTTTTTTGATGGATTTCGTACTTCCCATGAAATTGCCAAAATAGAACAACTTAGTGAAGAAGATATTGGCAGTTTGATTAAGGAAGATCTTGTTCTCGCTAACCGTAAGCGGGGACTTTCTCCAGACCATCCTTTGATTCGTGGTACAGCCCAAAATCCGGATGTTTTTTTCCAGTCTAGAGAAGCCGCCAATCCTTACTATTTTAATTGTCCCAATCTTGTCCAAGGCATCATGGATCAATTTGCTCAATTAACGGGGCGTTCGTATAAACTTTTTGATTATTATGGATCCAAAGATGCCGAACGGATTATCGTGATTATGGGATCCGGGGCAGAGGCCTGTCAAGATACAGTGGATAAGCTCATTGATCAGGGAGAGAAGGTAGGCTTGCTTAAGGTGCATCTTTATCGACCATTTTCTGTCAAGCATTTTATATCCGATCTTCCTAAAACAATCAAGACAATTGCCGTGATGGATCGGACAAAAGAAGCCGGAAGCTCTGGGGAGCCTCTTTATCTGGATGTGGTCAACGCTTTATTTGAGACGGCCAAAGAAAAAAAAATTAAAGAGATGCCTTCAGTGATCGGCGGCCGGTATGGTCTTTCTTCAAAGGAATTTACGCCAGCCATGATTAAAAGTATTTTCGAGGAAATGACGAAGAAAAATCCTAAAAATCATTTTACGGTTGGCATTAAAGATGATGTCTGTCATACAAGTCTTGATTATGACGAGGATTTCACCATCGAAAGCGGCTCTGGGGTTAGAGCCATTTTTTATGGTTTGGGATCGGATGGGACAGTCAGCGCGAATAAAAATTCCATTAAAATTATCGGCGAAAATACGCCCTTTTACGCTCAGGCGTATTTTGTTTACGATTCCAAAAAATCCGGCTCAGTCACTGTTTCTCATTTGCGTTTCGGCCCCAAACCGATTCATTCCACGTATTTAATTACGAAAGCTAATTTTATCGGTTGTCATCAGTTTGGATTTCTTGAGCGATACGATGTTCTAAAAAATGCTGACGCGGGTGGAATTTTTTTGTTGAACAGCCCATTCGGGCGCGAGGAGGTGTGGGACAAATTACCGCGAGAGGTTCAGAAGCAGATTATTGATAAAGAATTAAAATTTTATACGATTGACGCGCATAAGGTTGCCCATGATTGCAAGCTGGGAGGTAGAACAAATACGATTATGCAGACGTGTTTTTTTGCTATCTCCGGGATCCTCCCTCGGGACGAGGCTGTTCTCGCCATTAAATCTTCCATCGAAAAGACATATAGCAAGAAGGGAAGAGAAATTGTTTTGATGAATTTTCACGCGGTCGATGAAGCCTTAAAACACCTTCACTGGGTCAATGTCCCCCAAGAGGTAACAAGTTCTATCACGAGAAAGACAGCAGTTTCTTCGGACGCGCCGAAATATGTCCAAAATGTCCTCTCCTCGATCATCGCCCAATGTGGAGATGAATTGCCGGTCAGTGCTTTACCTGCTGACGGGACTTTTCCTTCGGGAACATCTCAATGGGAAAAGCGTAATATCGCCGAAGAAATCCCCGTGTGGGAAAAAGATATTTGCATCCAATGCGGGAAGTGCGTTCTTGTCTGCCCTCATTCGGCTATTCGTACCAAGATTTACGATCCCAATAATTTAGTTAAAGCGCCACATACTTTTAAAACATCCTCGGTGAAAGATTTAGAATTAAAGGGGCTCAATTACACTATTCAAGTGGCTCCCGAGGATTGTACAGGTTGCGGGATTTGCGTTGATATTTGTCCCGTAAAATCAAAAGAAAAGACTGATTTTAAAGCGTTAAACATGAAATCCCAACAACCTCTCAGAGAGGAAGAAAAGAAAAATTGGGAGTTCTTTTTACAATTACCGATTATAGAAAGGGGACGCCTTAAAACAACATCGATCAGAGGAATTCAGGCGCTGGAACCTCTTTTTGAATTCTCAGGAGCCTGTTCCGGATGCGGAGAGACGCCGTATCTTAGATTAATGACACAGCTTTTTGGGGACAGGGTCATGATTGCTAATGCCACAGGCTGTTCGTCTATTTATGGAGGGAATTTGCCCACGACTCCTTGGACGAAGAACAGAGAAGGCCGCGGCCCGGCTTGGTCAAATTCTTTATTTGAGGATAATGCCGAATTCGGGTTAGGATTTCGTTTGGCCATTGATCAACAACGGGGTTTAGCCGTGCATTTGCTTCATCAAATGGAGAGTTTATTAGGCGCGACATTAGTTAAAGAACTGGTAGAGGCTAAGCAGGGGACAGAAGCTGAAATTTTCGAACAACGCCAAAGGGTAGTTGTCGTTAAAGAGAAAATCAATAAGTTAACTTCGAGTGAAGCTAAACAACTCTTGAGCGTGGCGGATATGCTTGTTAGAAAAAGTGTGTGGCTTGTCGGAGGGGATGGCTGGGCTTACGATATTGGATTTGGCGGTCTTGACCATGTTTTATCTACGGGGGCTGATGTAAATATTCTTGTTTTGGATACGGAAGTTTATTCCAATACCGGAGGCCAGATGTCCAAATCAACTCCACGTTCGGCGGTAGCTAAATTTGCCTCAGCCGGCAAGCGCACGGCTAAAAAAGATTTAGCGTTGATGGCGATGATGTATGGCCATGTGTATGTGGCGACAGTGGCTATGGGCGCGAAAGATGAGCACACTTTACGCGTTTTTCTCGAGGCGGAACGCTACAAAGGGCCTTCCCTGATTATCGCGTACAGTCATTGCATTGCCCATGGGATTGATATGACAACGGCTATGAATAATCAAAAGCAAGCTGTTTTAAGCGGTTACTGGCCGCTTTTTCGATACAATCCAGAACTTCTCGCCTTAGATCAAAATCCTCTCATCCTAGACTCCTCAGCCCCAAAAATTTCTTTTCAAGAATACGCGGAAATGGAAAATCGTTTTAAAATTCTTGCTCAAAATCAGCCCCAAGAGGCGCAGAAGCTATTTGACCTGGCCCAGCAAGATATCCTTAAACGTTGGAAATTTTACAGCATGATGGCCGCGAAGGAATCAAAAGAAGAAGTTTTTAATAAGTAAAGGTTATAAATAATATAACAAAAAAAGATTTTCTTTGCTTATGTTATTCCTTTAGACTATTTTATAGATAAACGATCGGATGACGAAGAATAGAAAAAAAAGATTGCAAGCTCGATAATATCTTTTAAGATATAACTTGTTGACCTTTAATAGCATGGAGAAAAATTAATGCCTATTAGGATGGTTGGGATAAACCACAAAATTTCATCTGTTGAGATCAGAGAAAAATTTTATTTAAGAAAAATTGAACAAGAGTTGTTGTTAAGTGAACTTAAGAACGATCCCTCTGTTATCGAGGCGATTGTTCTTTCCACCTGTAACCGTACGGAAATTTACGCTCACTTGCTTGAAGATCTCCCAGAGTTGTTATTAAGCAAACTTTTTAAAGTTAAGAAGTTAACTCCCACCGACAGTCTTCAAAACCATTTTTATCAATATGGCGGCACCGAAGCCATTCAACAACTTTTTAGAGTGTCTACAGGATTAGATTCTCTCATTTTTGGCGAAAAACAGATATTAGGGCAGGTTAAAGAAGCCATTCGATTATCGGAAGAAAAAGGATTATTAGGCAAAGATTTTCATCTTTTATCCAGGCTAGCTATCCGTACGGGGAAATTGGCGCGCAGCACAACACAGATTAGCGACGGGGGATCTTCGGTCGGTTGGGCCTCCGTTGTCATGGCTCAGAAACTTTTGGGGTCATTGGAAGACAAGCGTATTTTGATTCTAGGCGCCGGCAAAATGGGAAAGTTGACTGTTCAGCAGTTTCAAAATAAGCAAATAGGCGAGCTCTTTGTGATCAATAGAAGTCAGGAAAAGGCCGAGAGTTTGGCCCAGGTGGTCGGCGCGACGGTTGTTTCTTTTTGGGATCTTAAAGAAGTATTAACTCAGGTGGATGTCTGTATTACCTGTACGGGCTGTCCGCATTATCTTCTGGAAAAGTCGTTTGTGGAAAAGATAATGGCGAAACGACCAGAGAGAAAATTAATCTGCGTCGATATTTCCGTGCCGCGCAATATTGAACCTCAGGTTAAAGATATTCCCGGCGTTACTTTAGTAAGCATTGATGATTTGGATAAAGTAGTTGAGGAAAATGAGACTATTCGACAATTAGCTGTCAGAGATGTGGAAGCGCTTATTGAGAAAAAGGTCGAGGAATTTTATGCCAAATCAGCCAAAAAAGAGGAATTATGTGGTTTATTAAAAAATTAGGGTCGGTTTATTTCGCTGTTTTTCTCTGCATTTTTCTTCTGCTTTTATTTATCCTTTCAACTTCTCTTGAGTCTCTGTGGGGAACAGAATTCGCTCAAAAAACTTTTTATCAGACGCGATGGTTTGATTTTCTTCTCTCGTTATTGTGGATCAATATTTTTTGCGCGACCATTTTAAGATTTCCTTTCCAAAAAAGTCACGCGGGTTTTTTGATTACCCATATTGGTATTCTTGGGTTATTGTTCGGAGCGCTTCTGACCCGAATTTTGGGTGTCGAGGGACAGGTTTTGTTGTATGAAAAAGAGACGACCAATATTATGCGGGTGGGAGGTCATCAATGGATGGTCACCTCGCCTGATCAAAAGTATCGGTTTTTTGAGATCGGGGAAAAGCCTTTAGATATTCCTATTTATTCTGTCACTTCGAAATTTGACCAGCATGAGGCATTTTGTCCATTAGAAAAAAAATCTTCTTCCTCGTCAGGAACGCAAGTTCAAGCGGCAGAGATAAAAGGTGAAACAAAAGAAACTTTGGGTTCTTTTAATTTGTCTACCCTTAAAGTTGTCGAAAAGGCCATCCGAGAAACTGTTTTTATCGAAGGAGGGGAAGGAACTTCTCAAAATTATGCTCTGCAGCTGCATTTGAAAAGTAAGAAAATGAATCTTGACGAAACTTTTTGGCTCGTTGAGCATGACCCCGCGAACGCGAATTCTTCCGTTCAGTTTTTAGGACCTTTAAGAGTTTTGCTTAAGAAAGAGGCCAGTCCTCAGGCTGTCACGAGTCCTTATCTGCGCGTTTTAGTGGCAAGCGGGAAAGAAGTCGTCAGCGTCAATCTTGATGAACCTATCGCGAAGGAAATTCAAAGCGGCGATAAAACTTTTCGTCTGACGAATCTTCATTATTTTCCCCACGCGCTTGTCGAAGGCAATCAGCTGATCAATGATCCGCAAAGGGCTTCTTTTAATCCGGCTGTTGAGTTTGATTTAATTGATTCCAAAGGGAATAATGAGCACCATATCCATTACGCCTTGTTTCCTGATTTTGAATCTATCCACGGGAAAAGTACAGAGCGCAGTCTAAATGTTACTGTGCGTTTAGATGTCCCTGAGCAAGAAGGCATGAATGTTTACGAAGGGTCTTCTTTAATTTTGACTGTCACTAAAGAAGGAGGGCTTGTTTCTTCAGTTGAATCCCAAAATGATTCTTTAGCCAAAGAAGAAACTGTTGAGCCCGGGAAAAGTTATCCAACCGGCTGGATGGATATTGAATTTAATGTGGAAAATTTTTTCAAGCATGCCCAGACGCAGACACACGTTGTTGAGGCGGATAAAAAATCTCCAGCGGGAAAAACAGGAAGCTACGCCGTGCAGTTCCGCGTTGAAGAGGGGTCTGAAGGCATAACCAACTGGCTGATGGAAGGGGAGGAAATTAATTTATCTCTTGCGGGAGGGGATATCCGTCTGGCCTTAGTGCAGAGACATCAATCGTTACCTTTTTCTTTAGTCTTAAAAGATTTTCGTAAAGTCGATTATCCGGGGACGAATAACCCCGCTTCTTATGAAAGCGATGTTTTATTAGATGACCAAGAGGGGAAAATTAAGATCGAGAAGACCATCAGTATGAATAAGCCGCTCGATTATAAAGGCTACCGAATTTTTCAGTCTTCGTATATCCAAGACCCCAATTATGGCGAGGCATCCATTTTTACGGTAGCGAAGAATCCCGGCATTCCTTTTATTTATTGGAGTTCTTGCATTATTTTCTTTGGCGCTTTTTTTCAGTTTTTTGTTAAGTCCGATACGAAGGACAAAAAGAAAGGGAAATCCGCATGAAGGGAAAACGATTTTTGGCCGTGCCCATTGCCTTGATTATTTTCGTTGTTTTTTATGTCGCAAGTACTTTCCAAGTGGCTAGTGATAAATTTGGTAAACTTCCTATCCAGAATAACGGCCGTATCAAACCTTTTGCCGTTTTCGCGCAGGACACGCTTAAAACGATTTCTGGGAAAACGAAGTGGGAGGGGAAATCCGCTCTTGTGTTTTTTCTTGACCATATCGCGAAACCGGAAAGTTTTTTGGAAGTTGCCTTTATTCCTATTGATTTAGAGCCGCTTAAAGAACATTTAGGCCTTCCCAAAGATCAACGATATTTTTCTTACGCAGAACTCAAACCCTCCTTTTTTGTCATTCAGTCGCTTGCCCAAAAAGCGCATGAAAAGCAAGATAACCAAATCCGCGTAACAGTGCTTGAGCAGAAAGTTCAAGTACTTTTTGGCCAGCTGATTACTGTCGGACAGCTCAGTACCGGAGAATTAATCAATGTCATCCCGCCCAAGGAAGGAATGGCGTGGGAATCTCCCTTTGTCAAGGACGCCCTTTTAACCAATGGATTGCCGGCCGCTTTGGAGGAGTGGAATAGACAATCAGCGTCCTATTTAGATGAAGTATCCAGAAAAAAAATAGATTCGGAAGTTCTCTATTACAAGCTAAAGCCTTTCTTTTTTACGTGTCTTTTTTATCTATTCGCTTTTTTACTCTTTTCGATCTCTTCCAAACAACCCTCATTAATTTTTTGGGGCGAAGCGTTGGTTCTCATCGGCTTTTTGTTCCATACGCTGGGACTTGGCTTACGAATTTATATTCTTTCCAGACCGCCCGTTTCCAATATGTACGAATCTATTCTTTTTGTCAGTTGGATGATGGTGATTTGCGCCGGAATATTTTCGATTATTAAAAAAAGCTATTTTGCTCTCACGGTGGCAAGTCTGACGGGTTTGCTAATTATGATGTTCGGAAATCTTCTCCCGATTGATCAATCTTTGGATGTGCTTGCGCCGGTTTTAAGAAGTAATTATTGGCTGGCGATTCACGTCATGACCATTGTCGCGAGCTACGGGATTTTTGCTCTAGCCATGGCGTTGGCTCATCGGCATCTTTACTGTGATGTGTTTAAAAAATTTTCTGCCGATGGGGAAAAGACATCCGCGCAAATTATGGGTAGACTTCTGCAAATCGGCATCATTGCCTTAGGCGCGGGAACGATTTTAGGCGGTGTCTGGGCCAATGAATCGTGGGGGCGTTTTTGGGGCTGGGATCCTAAAGAGACCTGGGCCTTGATTACTTTTTTGGGATATATGGTCATTATGCATTTGCGAACCGCCGAGAAATTAGATAATTTTTGGTTCGCCGTCTCAGCTATTTTAGGATTTCTTTTGGTTTTGATGACGTGGTACGGCGTTAATTTTATTTTAGGCCAAGGGCTGCATAGTTACGGAGCTGGGGCAGGCGGAGTCGTTTGGGTTAGTATCTATCTAGTGTTGGAATCTTTGTTTGTAGGGATGATGTGTTTTAGAAAGTATCGCAAATAGGGAGGATAGATTTTTGCGAACCAACCCGCATGGTTCGGAAATTTTCTTGCTCAAACGTTTAAGAAATGGTACGCTACTTTCCGAACCAATAGAAAAGGCTCGGAAAGTATATTAGTCATAACTTATTGAAAATATTATAGTTAAATATTACGTGAGTGGATCATATGGTTCGGAAAGTTCGATTAAATGAAGTAAACCCTTTAAGACGGGAAATCGAAAAGCTGCGGTCCGGGTTCGGTAACCTTATTAACGTAACTAATCGAGAGTGGTATTCCCTTTTTAAAAATGAAATACGTAATTCGATTGCTATTGAAGGTGTTTTTATTAATCGACAAGATCTTCTTGATGTTCTAGAGAATAATAAACGTACTGATAAACAGAAAGCTGCGGCTATTCTAGGTTATTACGAAGCGGCAAGCGCCATGTATGAATACGCGCATAACCAGTTTAAGGAAAATGAATTTATTTTACGGATGGCTGATATTAAACAGATTCATACGTTGTTGATGCGCTATGAAAAAAATCTAGGAACATATATCGGCGAGATAGGTGACTTTCGCAAAAACAATATTCGGGTGGCTCAAGCGACATTTCATCCGGTGGATGTGTTTTACGTACGTGAGGGGATGGAGTTATTAATTAAATGGGTTAACGAAAATTTAAAAAAGAAAATTTATAATGAGATTGAACTCGCCGCCATCACACACGTCTGGTTTGAAACGATTCATCCCTTTAGCGATGGTAACGGGCGGGTAGGAAGGATTCTTCTGTCGTATATTCTTATCGGTCAAGGGTTGGTCAACATTGCTATCAAAGGGATTTCCCAAAAAGAGCGCAGTCAATATTATGATGTTTTAGAAAAGGCTGACCGCTCTTTCGAAGAGATTGATCGACAGCTTGAGAAAGGCAAAAAATTTTCTTCCACGGAAATCAACGTCATCCTTAGAAAAGGAGAGTTTGAGCCTTTTATTCAAATGATCTTAGGATTGCTCAAAGAGGCTGTTCATCAGCTTCAGGGTGGCAAGATAACCAATTTGAATCAAGAGGCTGTGTTATCCCTGCGCAATCTCGCCCATGTGTATGATTATTCTCAAGATTATCTGCGCAATTTGATTAACCGCGGGAATCTTAAGGCGCATAAAAAAGGGAAGCTTTGGTATGTCCGTGTTCATGATTTTGTAGAGTATATCAATGAGGGTAAAAGATAAGGAGATTTTTTTAACAAAGGACTGTAATTTTTATTAACAATTTATACCAGGAGCGTAAAATGAACAACATGAAATTAGGACAAATCGGGATTTTAACTTTAGGATTAATGACAGCCTTCGCAGGTCAAAGTCTTGCTAATGTTGGGCAGTTCAAGCTTTATAAAGCGGCTTTCCCCGACGTTAAGATGCAATGCAATTATTGTCATGCCGCGGACAAACCAACCAAAGATGCGCATGAACTCAATGCTTACGGTCTGAAAGCAAAAGAATTAAGTGGAGTAGAGATGCCAACACAGGAAATTTATCAAAACCTTGGCCGCTCTGAAGATTTTAAAGCTGAGGAAGCGGTAGAAGTTCAAGAATAAAAAAATCGAGGAGGTCTTATGGGAAACAAAACAAGATGGTTCGTTAGTTTCGTTTGGTTGTTTTTTTTCTTTAGTCTGTTAGGATCGGCGCAAGCGGCAACTCCTCAAGAAGAAACCGCCTCGGATCAAGAAGCTCAATTTGTTGGCTCTGAGACTTGCGCCATGTGTCATGATAAAGAATATAAAGAATATCAGTTGTCCACGCATTCTCGAATTGAGGTTGGTTCAGATACGACCGAAGCCCAAGGCTGCGAGATGTGTCATGGCCCGGGCAGTACCCACGTCGATAACGGCGGCGGTAAAGGGACAATGATTAATCCAAAAAAGAATCCGGAAGTTTGTTTTAGCTGCCATTTAGATAAAAAGGCAGAATTCCATCTGCCATATCGTCATCCCGTTTTGGAAGGGAAAATGAGCTGCGCCGATTGTCATAATGCTCATGGATCTGAGGTAAGGCCATGGAGTTCGACAACCTTAGAAGACGTGAATGAAACTTGTTTTAAATGTCACAAAGACAAGCGCGGGCCGTTTGTTTGGGAACATGAGGCAACAAGGGAAGGATGTTCCAGCTGCCACAAGGTTCACGGTTCCATCAATGATAAGATGCTTGTTATTCGAGATAGTAATCTTTGTTTGCGCTGCCATGCTCAAACAAATTTTCCTACTATTGGGCAATCATCCCATGCTAGCCGGCTTCCGCAGGGAACTTGTTTCAGCGCTGGATGCCATACGGCTGTTCATGGTTCAAATTTTGATGATCATCTGCGTTATTAAATAGCAGAGAAGGAGGATGACATGAAAAAGATATTAGCGTTATCATTTTTATTTTTTAGTTTAACAGTGTCTTTAGCTCTCGCTGAAGAAAATAATATTTCGATAGAGCCTTATTCTGGGTATTCTACCGTTAAGGGCGATGTGCAAAAGTTCCGTCTTTTTCAATGGATGAAAGATGGATCGGTCTGGGGCATCAAAGATTTATCTTTTTCCCGTAATTTTCGTGAAGACACAACATTTTCTTTTGAGGGATCAACCATCCCTAGCGAAAATGATGTTGACGTTAATTTTTCTTTGGATAAACAACAATTAGGTTTCCTTAACTTTGATTATCAGTTATTTCGTAAATACTACGATGGCACAGGAGGGTATTATTATCCTTTTTCAACCCTTGGGGTTAATGAACTCACTCAAGATTTAAGGATGGATATCGGGCATTTAGATATCGAATTTGGACCACATCTAAGCGATGCCTTTGATTTGAGTTTTTTAGTCGAACATCACATGAAAGAGGGAGCAAAATCTCGATTAAGTTGGACAGCGGTTACAGAAACTGCAACGAGGTATATTGGCCCTTCCTGGCAGGATATCGATGAGACAACTGATGCTTATGCCCTGAGAGCTGGAACGGAATTTGCTGGATTTGATGTCAAGGGTGAGAATCGCTGGGAATTTGTTAATTCTAATTTATTTCGAGAGGAAAAATATTTGTCAACGGCATCAGGTTCAGGTACAAAGATTCGCCGCCAATGGCAGGAGCCTCGAAGCGATTTGATGACAACTACTTTGTCAGCAGGGAAATGGTTTAACGAGGAAAAATCTTTTCTTAACTTTGGTTATCGTTTTTATGACATGGATAATACGGAGTTTGAGAATTTATTTGAATACGATGAAAATGGGAATCGAAATGTGTCATATTCTAATGATAAAACTAAACCTGGGGCTACCGCGGATAACAATTATGACCTTCATACCTGGACGGGGCTGTTTAAAACAGACTTACCGCACCATCTTAGTTTTGTCGGAGATATGAAAGCAGAAATGGTTAAGCGTCAAGGAGAATCGATTTATCCAGATGATGCCGGAGATGGCGATGGTATTCCCGATACGTATGAGATTAATATCGCTGAAAATAATTTATATCGATTTGGTCAAAAAGGTTCTTTACGATACAGCGGTTTACCAAAAACAAGTCTTTATCTGGAAGGAGAATTTGAACAAACAAGAAATTGGCTAACCGAAGAGTTAAGAAATGTGTCAGGGGAAACTGCCGCTAATACTGCTAATGATTTTAATCGTGAAACATTGACCTTTATCGGCAAAAGCATTGCTACCTTAGGGGCGCGTGTTGTCCCAACGAAAGAATTTAATATTACAGCTCAAGCCCGACGGCGCATGGGAAGTAATGACTACGATGATATTATAGAAAGTTCAGCCTCCTCATCGGCACGTTCTGCTTTTATTGACGTTCAGAAAATTTATTCAAATGAATTTAATACGAAGCTAACGTACAAGCCATTGCGTTGGCTGCAATCTTCTTTTCGTTATCAATATTTGGATAATAAATATGACACTAGGGTTCAAAGTCAAGATACGCAAAAGGCTTTAATGCTTTCCCATATTTTTACCTACGATGTTTATCTTCAGCCCAAGGATCAATTTTTACTCAATGCTTCATTTTCTAACCAGGATATGAAAACTTCAACACCGGCTGGATCCATTGCCGGAACTACTCAAACGCCGGGATTTAATTCAAATGTTTCCAGTTGGCTTCTTTCAGGTAGTTATCTACCCAAGGAAAATCTAACTTTTACCAATACGATGGTTTATTCCGTGGCTAACAATTTTGATGATTTCTCCAGCTCAGGACTTGCCTTAGGCGAAGATTTTAATAAAATGGATCTTACATTGGGAATGAACTGGAAGCCTAAAGAAAATATAAATGTCGAACCCCATTATTCTTATAATGTCTATAACACGGATACAACATCCGCTGATTATGGAGATTATACCGCTCATGTTATCTGGTTGGATTTAAGTTTTGATTGGTAAAAGGATAAGATTTCTCATGCGAATATTTTCTTTATTCCTTATTGTTTTCTTTTATTCTTTAACCTTGAGCTGGGCTCAGGAAGTTCAAGATAATTCCTGCGTTGCTTGCCATTCCGATTATTGGGAAGTGATGAAGGAAAGTGTTCATTCCCAAAATAATATTCTCTGCCAGAATTGCCACGGCGGAGATTCGACCAAAGAAGATCAAGAGCAGGCGATGTCTCTGGAGGCGGGTTTTATTGGTGTTCCCGATAAAGCAAAAACCGCTCAAGTCTGCGGGAGCTGTCACGCGGATGTTGAATTTATGAATTTTTACGGCATCCAAACGGATCAGCTTGC
>Ga0080064_1001260_pt1 | contig 53547 bp, 64 predicted proteins | sample Subgrocontami54m_FD_69260 | JGI IMG/M metagenome (GOLD analysis project Ga0080064, IMG submission 69260) | Subsurface groundwater microbial communities from S. Glens Falls, New York, USA - GMW46 contaminated, 5.4 m (SPADES assembly) (version 2) ...
AAAGCGAAGCCTCGCCATAAAAAATTTTTTAAGGAATGGCGAGGCGCAAAATCTATATGTGCTTCCCCCCCCCCCCCGTGCCCACACATCACCCCCGCCGTTTTGGGAGAACATTATAAAACGGCGGGGATGGCTCCCCGCAGAAACTTTATGTGCCACGCCAATATTTCACAACCACGTATTGCAACAGGCCGAAAATAAGCACGCCTCCCGCGGTTAGTCCTGCAAGATTAAAATCCTTCGGCACAGTCAAAATGGCAATTGCCGCGATAAGCCAAAGCGCCGCGACTATCGCAACGGGGCGTCCCCATTTTCCCAACGAGAAATTTTGTGTTGGCGGCAGTAGTTGCGACGACCTTGCAAAATTGACGACGGTAATCAGATACGCCACATACAGAAGCACCACTGTCGCGGCGAACAATGCCGCAAGTCCACTCGCAAACACGAACGCGAGAATCTCGATGATTACTACTGCGATGGAAGCGTTTGCCGGGACTTTTCGAGATGAGATTTTTCTGAAAAGAGGCGCGGCAATAAAATGCTCGTCGCGGGCGGCAGCAAACATCAGGCGCGATGCAAACGCTATCGATAGCAGAGAGGTCGCGAACATAGCAACAATAGCGCAAACGAGAAACAGTTGCGTGGGGATAATACCGAGGTGATATGTGAGGATACTTGCAATAGGAGCTGACGAATTCGTGATGTCTGCCAAGTTAGGAATTGCTAGGGTTAGAATGGTTATAAAAGCAAATCCCATTATTGCGGAAACGAGAACAGACGAAATGATACTTTTCGGCGCAACCGTTTTGACATCAATCGTTTCCTCTGACAAATCCGATGCCGCTTCAAAACCGAAAATTGTCCATGCCGCAAGCAAGCTGGCCATCAAGAACGCGGGCAGGTACGGCACTGGACTGCTTGGTATTGTTGTCAAAAATTCAGGATGTGCGCCTCCCTTCAACGCGAGTACAAAAGCAAGCAACGCGCCGAAAACTACGATAGCGATTATTTCTGCAATAACGGCGATTCGGTTTACCAACGCCGCAAGTCGCACGCCGTATACATTGACGCCCAGTTGCAGTGCAAAAATTGCAAACGCAACAATGTTCGCGGTTTGCGCACTAAACGTAATACCGAGCAATGACTGAATTGCCGCTATCATACCAACCATGATTGCCGCACCTGAAAGCGCATACGCAAATGCCGAGCACCACGCCACTAGCCACCCAACCCAAGCACCTCCCAATTTGTAGTTCCAGTTGTACAACGAGCCGGTGAGAGGGATACGCGCCGCCATTTCTGCAAAAACCAGACAGACGACAAATTGTCCGGCCGCCACCATAAGCCAAGTCCAAAAACCAAATGGACCCGCGATAGTCAAGACGAAAGCAAAGTTTGTGAAAATGCCCATCAGAATGGACATATTGGAAAATGAGAACGCAAACGACGAGAAAAATTTTAGTCCTCGGTGTAGTTCGGGACGATACCCCGCCTCAATAACATCCTTGTCGTCATTTGGAACTACAACTGTGGCGGTCGTGTTCATAGATTTATTTTTTAATTTTACGCGTTGCCTCAAAAATCTCAAACTTTACCGGATGCACTTCCTCTGATTGTACCTCATAAATAAGTTTCATTTCTAGATCTGCCTCAGCCACGAATTTCTGCAATAAATCCAGCTTTCCGAGCGTAGTGCTGAAGCCGATGAGTACCCGACCGACGCTATTCAAGTGCGCTCTTGCTTGTTTGATAAACTGCTCGGTGGATTTATATCCGGGGTCGTAGACCGCTTTTTCAAGGTCGGGTATATCGTCGCCCTCAACAAAGCCGAACGGCGTATTCCAAAAAATCGTATCGAATTTCTCATCCTGTCGTAGCGGCTCGTACAAATTTCCTTGCCGAACATCCACTCTATCTTGCATGTTGTGCCGCTCGATATTTTCTTGCGTGTTCTTTACGGCAGCCGGATTTATATCAATCGCGACGACTTTACTTGCACCTTTGTAGACGGCAATTATTGAAATCGCTCCGGTACCCGGCCCGATTTCTAACATCACCTCACCGTTTCTGACTGGAAAATTTTGAGCAAATAGTTCCGTATCGTAGAAATATTTGGGCGAAAAGACGTTTGGAAAAACGACAAAATCCTTATTGCAAACTGTCGCCGTATACGGCTCCTTTTCCTGCTTGCTTTGGTCAAGGACTTTGCGCGTGCCTTCAATATAGTCCTTATACTCCAATTTCGGGGCTTGTCTCATATTTATATTAAAGCAAAAATTCATAAGATTGTACACGCCGGACAACCGCACATCGTGCCGAGGAAATTGAAGCCGCCCCTCGCCTTTGCCGTCCATTCCTTTTTAGAAATCCCCCCCCCCGCAAAAAAATAAGAATGAGGAGCGGCAAGGCGAGAGGGCGGGACGCGCGGTACTCCGCGCGTGGCGGGATTCAGAAAGCCACCACGCGATCGGAGCGCACTATTTGGGTCAAAGCCACCACGCGCTCGGCGCGTGCGAAGTCAGCCAGAGTTTTTGGCGAAATGGGTTCTAACCGAGTACAATAGAGACTCAAGAATCAAACTCAATGGCTTTTCAGAGGCCGAAATGCGCGCGGCGCGAAGCGCCGCGTAGGGGGGAATGGGGTTTCCGCGCGCTTCGCGCGTCGAAGAGGTTCAGAAAAATACAAATCCGAAAACTTTTTGGAGGGGGGATTTTTGGAGGGGAAATGCAAATGCAGGAATCCATAAATACATAGTGGAGTGCTTTGCCCCGCCCACCCGTGCGCGCACGAAATTGTCCATCCCTTCGCCGTTTTTGAGGAACATTATAAAACGGCGGGGATGGCTCCCCAGAAAATGCAGAAGTTGGTATAATAAACACATGAGTAAATATTTTCTGTACGCAAGAAAATCTACCGACGTTGAGGACAAGCAAGTGCTGTCTATTGAAGCGCAACTTGCCGAACTTCGCGCGCTCGCGAAACGCGATGAGCTAGAAATTGCAGAAGAATTTATTGAGAAGAAATCCGCAAAGATTCCGGGTCGCGCGATATTTAACGACATGATGGTGCGCATTGGGCGCGGCGAAGCGCAAGGCATTATTTGCTGGAAAATTGATCGCCTCGCGCGCAATCCGGTGGACGGCGGACAGATACAGTGGCTTTTGCAACAAGGTGTTATCAAGCATATCCAAACGCACGACCGCTCGCACTATCCGAATGACAATGTTTTGATGATGTCCGTTGAGTTGGGAATGGCGAACGAGTACATTCGCCAGTTGAGCGCGAACACCGCTCGCGGTCTGCGGCAGAAAGCGTGGCAAGGAATATATCCCGGCCTTGCACCTATCGGCTACCTCAACGACTCGCGCACCAAAACTATTCGCGTTCACAAAAAGAACGCCGCGCTTGTGCGCGAGATGTTTGAACGCTATGCGAGCGGAACGACAACGCTTGATAAGTTGGCGACGTGGTTAGAAAACGCGGGCGTAATGTCCAAAGGAAATCGCCGCGTCCACATCTCGCGCATTTCATTCATTTTACAAAATCCGTTTTACTACGGACATTTCCGCTATGCGGGCGAAGTGTACGAGGGTAATCATTCGCCGCTCATTTCAAAATCTCTGTATGACAAAGCAAATGTGGTGCTTCGCTCGCGCGGCCGGACGCTCGCCGTCAAAACCGAACCCGCGCCGCTGTGCGGCCTCTTGCGGTGCGGTTTTTGCGGCATGGGCATCACGGCCGAAGTAAAAGAAAAGCATCAGAAAAACGGAAATGTGCATCACTACACTTACTACCGCTGTACTCGCAAGAACAAGGCCGTGAAATGCAAAGAAGCGCCGGTGCGAAGCGAACTGTTGGATTCGCAACTTTCAGCGCTTCTTGGCGAGTACGCCATGCCGCAAGAGTGGCTATCGCCACTCTCCGTTATGCTCGACGTGGAAGCCGCTAGCGCGTCTAAAACTGCGGCGGAGGCCGTTCAAGGACTGCGGGACAAAGTTTTTGATATTTCTAACAAATTTGAACGTCTTACGGACTTGTACGTTGCCGAGGATATTGAGCGTGAGGCCTACTTGTCCCGCCGCCGCGCTCTCATGGGCGAGCGCCGGACGATTGAGGAACAAATCATCCGTCTTGAACGAGCCCCCGCCGCGTGGGTTGAACCTGTCAGAAACTGGATACAAGACGCTTCGCGTCTTGATGAAATAGCAAAATCAGAAGACATCCCCTCCAAAAAATCCCCCCTCCAAAAAGTTTTCGGATTGAACCTCAGAATTCACGCGCGCGAAGCGCGCGGAAATCCCATTCCCCCCTACGCGGCGCTTCGCGCCGCGCGCATTTCGGCCTCTGAAAAGCCATTGAGTTTGATTCTTGAGCCGTTGGGCGGGATTGAACCGCCGACCTCGTCATTACCAATGACGTGCTCTACCAACTGAGCTACAACGGCAAGAGAAGAACAAAATGAGAAAATGTATTTTCTCATTTTTTCTGAACGCCGCCGTTGAAAGCCCGCAGGGCTTACAACGGCAAACAGCATGAGAATACAACCTTACGACCGCTATTCCAAATATTCTTTTACCTCCTCCAAAAGTCTCTTGCCCCCCGAGAACGTGAGCATTGCTGTCGCCTCCTTGTACGGCAACCACCGGAATTCCGGAATTTCGCCTTTGAATACTTGTTGCGTTGCATTATCCGTCGAATCCACGCGGGCAAGAAAATACTTCACCAATTTGTGATAGCGCGTAGAACCTCGCTCAAATACATATTCTTCCTCGAACATGCGCGTTCTATCGATCTGCATATCTTTGATGCCCGTTTCCTCGCGCAGTTCCCGCCGCGCTGTCTCCTCCTGCGATTCACCTTCCTCCTGGTGTCCCTTGGGAAATCCCCAGTGCCCATCGGCATGTTGGACGAGGCAAAAAAGAAATTCTCCTTCGGGGTTTTTGTATACCGGAATGACACCGACCGCGTGATCTTGGGCTTCTTCCATACATCGATCACATGAACCAGTTCGGCCACGCGATCATGGCGAACATCGCAAGCGCCATGATGAAATGCGCGGCATCCGTCATGGTGTCGTGATGTTCGCTGCGCCAAAATCCCGTGAGCCGCAGTGCATACAGTAGCATCATGACCACAAAGGCGGCGAGGAAAACTTCCTTCAGCACGAATGCTCCCTGCATCTGCATCGTCGCCATCGTGTTCACGCAGCTTTGATAACGCCGCAGGCGATGCGCGGGCCACCGGAGACGCCGGAGCCGTGCTCGCCCCCTTTGTAGGGATCGGGATCGCCATGCACCATCAGCGCGGTACCCTCGCCGCTCAAGATGCAGAGCGGTCCTTCGCTCAAAGTTACGCGCGTAGTCACGGCTTCCAGTGTCCCCTTTCCATCGTCACCTATCTCAATATTGGGCAAGTCCCCGGCGTGGAACGGGTGATTCACATCGGGGTCGGCGTTGCCTGCGGGTCCCGGATCAAAGTGACCACCCGCGCATTTGAATTCGCCACTGCAATCTGCTTTTTCGTGGATGTGCACCGCATGCAGACCGGGTTTGAGGTTTTCCGGCGAGCCCGAAAGTTCAAGTACTATTTTCACGAGTGTCTGTGTACCGAACCACATTTCCACGAACTCGGCGTGGCCGGTAATGCCATCCTTGCCGATAAGCTCAGCGCTCGCCTGCATAACTTCTTGTCCTCGAGTTGAAAATAGTTCCATATGTGAAATATAGCATCTGCGGGGCTGAACTGCTCGAGATCTTTCAACAGCGAGCCAGAGAGGTATAGTGAGCCGATGGTTGTAAGGAATATCTTGTTCGCGTTGGTGTGTGGCTCAGTTATGTGCATTCCCCTGCTTGCCCACGCACAGGCAACGATGACGCCAGATACGGTCACCGTACAAAAAGCTCAGGTAACCGAGGTTTCAGGTGCGGCAACGAGCACCATTCCCGGCACCGATACGGCACAGAAAACGCAAACACTCACTGCAGAAGTACTGGATGGTTCAGAAAGTGGAAGATCGGTCACCTTCGATAACGATTACATCCAGCTCGCGGTCGGGGATGTGTTCTATTTGCGGCACACGAGCAATGCATTGGACGGGACGGATTACTATTCTGTGTCCGATCCGTATCGCTTGAACGTACTCGGCATACTTGCCGCGATCTTCCTTGTGCTTCTTGTTGTCTTTGGCGGCATCCAAGGCGTGCGCGGGCTTGCCAGTCTCTGCGGGAGCGTCTTTCTCATTTTTTTCGTGCTCATCCCCGGTCTCTTGCATGGATTTCCTCCGCTCCTGGTTGCGCTCGGCGTCGCATCTCTCATTATCATCGCCGGCTCGTACATCACGCACGGATTCAACAGGACGACTTCCGCCGCGATCATCGGCATGATCATAACGGTTGTCCTAACCGGCATCGGCGCATATATCGCGGTGCACGCGGCGCACCTCTCGGGGTATACATCGGAAGAGCAAGTGTATCTCAATTTCGATACCCGCGGGCACCTCGATATGGTCGGGCTGTTGCTCGGCGGCATCATGATCGGGCTGCTCGGCATCTTGTATGACATTGCGATCGGACAAGCCGTGGCGGTGGAGGAGCTCTTCGCTGCGGGTGGTCATATGGAGCGCGCACGCGTCTACCGCCGAGCCATTCGTATCGGCCGCGAACACATCGGCGCGCTCGTCAACACGCTCGCGATCCTCTACGTGGGCGCGGCGCTCCCCCTGCTGTTACTCATCCAGAGTTCCACCTACGGCATTCTGTACGTCATCAACAACGAACTCTTCGCGACCGAGATCGTCCGCGTCCTCATCGGCTCCATCGGTCTCATCCTCGCCGTGCCGATCACAACGGCGATCGCAACGTATCTGCTTTCCAAAGAGCGCCCGCCTGCATCATGAGGTTATCAACAGATGTGATCAAAGCTATTGCAAATTTTTCGCATTAGTGTAGGATGCCGGAATGGTTGATATTACGGCAGAACTTCGCTCGCGGTCATTTCGCGCCACACAGGGGCGGGTGCGGCTTTTGGAACTTCTGAATGCAGCACGCACTCCCCTTTCTATACGCGAGATACGGCATCGCTGGCGCGGGAAACGAGTGGATCAGGCTACGCTCTACCGCACGCTCACCGATCTGTCGCGGGCGGGCGTGGTGCGGCAGCTCGACCTCAATTCCGGTATCGCGCATTTTGAATACACGCCGGATTCGCCCCATCATCACCACATTATTTGCACGAAATGCGGTCGTATCGAAGATATCGACACCTGCGTGGCAGAAATCGCCCGCACTGTCCTAAAAAAATCTTCTGATTTCACATCCATTACTTCGCATAATGTAGAATTCTTCGGGCTCTGCTCGAAATGCACAAAGCTATGATATTTCTCATCGCAATCGCCACGTTCTTCTCGACCCTCTTTGGCGGGCTCGTCGCCCTGCGGCTCAAGGATCACCTGCACCTCATCCTCGGCTTTAGCGCCGGGGCTGTGATCGGTGTCGCCTTCTTCGATCTCATGCCCGAGGCGCTCGAACTCGGCAGCGAATTCTATTCCATCCCGACGATCTTTTCGATCGTGGCGCTCGGATTCCTCACGTACCTCGTGCTCGACCGATTTGTTCTGCTACACAGTCACGATGACCACGCGCACCGCGGACGATTCGGTGCAAGCACCCTTTCTCTGCACAGTTTTCTCGATGGCATTGCGATCGGACTCGGATTTCAGGTATCGGCGTCTGTCGGTATCGTCGTTGCACTTGCGGTCTTGGCACATGATTTTTCGGACGGCATCAACACCGTGAACTTCATTCTGAAAAACAAGGGCGAAAAGCGGCAGGCATTTCGCTGGCTTCTTATCGACGCGGTGGCGCCCGTCCTGGGCGTGCTCGTCACGCTCCTCTTTTCCGTTTCCGAGCAAAGTCTCGGTCTCCTGCTTGCCTTGTTTTCGGGATTTTTCCTCTACATTGGTGCTTCCGACCTGATACCGGAAAGTCACCACGCCCACCCTGCCCGCATGACGACGATCATGACCCTCCTCGGCGCGGGCACGCTCTTCATGATCATCCGCCTTGCAAGCTGAGCAAGGGGTATATACTTGACCTATGCGTGCCAGCATCGCTGCCACCCTCACTTTCGTTGCTTTTGTTGTGTATGCGCCGGTGGTATTGGCGCAAGCTGCTCCCCCCTGCCCTTTCGTGTGGATGCAAAATTTGAAGGTGGGGAGTACAGGCACCGATGTACTTAAGCTCCAGCAGTTTTTGAATGCGAGCCCCGATACGATCGTCTCCACGACCGATGCGGGCTCTCCCGGCAATGAGACGACGCGGTACGGAAAACTGACCGCGAAAGCAGTGGCAAAATTTCAGGAAAAATATGCCGCCAGCATTCTCGCGCCGGCTGGACTCACCAGTGGAACTGGAGCAGCAGGTGCTTTCACACGCGCGCAACTGAACGCGCTGTGTTCGGTGGCGGCAACATCCGCTGCCCCATCCGAGAGCGGTGCGAATGTCGCAGCGGCTGCTGGCGCGAGCGCGACGACCTCAACACAAGAGGCAGATACGCTCACCGTGAGTGATCCGGGTCAACCTGCTGCAGGCATCGCTCCGGCGGGCGCAGGGGTGAATTTCATTTCTGTCACGCTCACTGCCGGCAGCAAAGATGTTACGGTCAATAACGTGACGGTCGAGCGCGTGGGATCCGCGTCGGACCAGGCGTTCGCCGCGATCGCGCTTACTGATTCTTCTACATACCTCCAGATCGGCAATCAGTATCCTCTCAACGCGAACCACATCGTTGAATTCAAGACGCCTTTTATTATCCCGGCACACACATCCCAAACATTTACTATCGTCGGGTACATGGCGGCAAACCTCACGAATTATGACGGACAAATGCCCCTTCTGCAGATACGTTCGATCACCGCTTCGTCACCGGTCGTGGGGACATTCTCCCTGCGTGGTTCACCGCAGACCGCCAATAATTCGCTCGTCGTTGGCGGGGTCACTGTCGCGCTCTCGCCGCTCGATCCCAACAGCGTGACCACTCATTACATCAATGAGAAAGGCCTGGTCTTCTCCGCGATCCGCATGACCGCGAATTCACCCGAGGACGTCTCGCTCTCGTACATGATCTGGTATCAATCGGGTACGGCTGGGTCGCACGACCTTGCGAACGTGGTGACGGTCGTGGGCACGACATCCTACCCCGCGATACCAAGCGCCGATGGAAAAACCTACATATCGATCATGAACCCGGCGGTCATCATCCCGAAAGGACACTCCACGGACATCTCGATACAGGGCGACCTGCTTCCCTCCGGAGCCAACAGGACCGTCGAATTCGACCTCACCGACAACACCGATGACGAAGGAACCGGCGGCAATACCTACGGCTTCGGCGTCGGCGTGGTTCCATCGGGCAACACTGCATCTTCCGGCAATTCGGTATTCCTGACGAGTGACGGCTCGACCAGTGGCACGTCGCTCACGCCCTTTTTCTCCGGCTCCGTCACGACGATCAGCGGCGGCGCGATCATCTCGGTCTCGCGCTAGAGCTTAGCCATGTCCCGCCGCAATTTCGCTGAAAAACTGGGGCGCGCCATAGGACCCGGCTTCATTACCGGTGCAGCTGATGATGATCCTTCGGGTATCGCTACCTACAGCCAGACGGGCGCGATGTTCGGCTATACCCAGCTTTGGCTTGCTCCCTACGCGCTGCCGTTCATGATCGCGATCCAGGAGATGTGCGGACGCATCGGCGCCGTAACCGGCAAAGGTCTCTCCGGCGTCATCAGGCAGGAGTATTCGCGTACCGTCCTGTGGGGCGCGGTGTCATTGCTCGTCGTCGCGAATACCATCAATATCGGAGCGGATCTCGGTGCAATGGCCGCCGCCGTGGGGTTACTTGCCCCCGTCCCCGCCGCAGCCTCGCTCGTGTGCATCACGCTGCTTACGCTCGCGCTTCAGATCTTCATTCCGTATACCTCGTATGCGAAATTCCTGAAATACCTCACGATCTCGCTCTTGGCATACATCGTCACCGCGTTCGTCGTGCACCAGAACTGGACACTCGTCCTCTTCGCGACCTTCATACCCCACATCGAATTCTCGAAAACCTACATCCTCAACGTCGCGGCGCTTCTCGGCACAACGATATCTCCATATCTTTTTTTCTGGCAGGCCGACGAAGAGGTGGAAGAAGAGATCACGCAGCACCGTTTGAGCGAGATCGGTGCGAGCGTCCCGAAGATCACCGGACGGTTCTTGAAGCAAATGCGACTGGACACGGCATTCGGTATGGTCTTTAGTCAGCTCGTCACTTTTTTTATCATCGCGACGGTTGCGGCGACGCTCCACGGGTCTGCGATCACGACAGCGGCGGATGCCGCCGAAGCGCTGCGGCCGCTCGCGGGAAATTTCGCGTTCCTGCTTTTCTCGCTCGGCATCCTTTCTACGGGACTCTTGGCAGTGCCAGTCTTGGCTGGATCGGCAGCTTTTGCGATCGCGGAGGCAGCAAATTGGCGCGTCGGGTTGGAAAAAAAATTCGACAAAGCGCGGATGTTCTACGGGATCATCGTCGTCTCGATCGTGGCGGGTGTTCTCATCAATTTTGTGGGTATCGCACCGATGACGCTGCTGTATTATTCCGCTGCTCTCAACGGCGTGCTAGCGCCTCCGCTCATGGTCATCATTCTTCTGCTCGGCAACAACAAAAAGATCCTTGGGAAGCGGACAAACTCGCGGCTTTCGAATGTGCTCGGCATTTTCATCACTGCAGCAATGGGTGTCGTTGCCCTTGGTCTGGTGTGGAGCTTTTTCGCTTAAATGAGCAATGCCCAGGTGCCCTTTGTGCGAACGGCGAAGATCTTGTATCCTGGAGGGGCGTTATTAACAACTAGCATTAACTAATTGAACATGTCCAACACAACAAAGTGGGTCGTCGGGATCATCATCATTCTCGGCGTTGTGCTTATCGCTTGGCAAAGCGGGATCTTGGGGGGACCAGCAATGTCCCCAGAAACCGCCACAAGCACCGGCTCGATGACAGACAACAGCACAGTGACCCCTCAAACGGTTTCCGCGCTCGATGTCGAGCTGACGACGGGCGGTGCAGCGATACATGCTTTGGATCAAGAGCTTTCGGCCGCGAAAATCGCAGTGGTGACAGCTCAACTTACAGTAATCGCCAGAGAGATGGCAGCGCTTGCTAATGCTCTGACGGCACACATTGCCAACTCGCCTGCTGCCGATAGGCCAGCACTGCAAGCAACGCTCAACGATATGGGCAAGAATCTCTCAAATGCGACCTCGCTCATCACAGCTGTTGCCGACAACAGCAAGACCGCGAGCGCAGAAGAGCTGAAGCAGGAGAAAACGCAGCTCCAGAGCGCGCTCATCTATCTGCAAGCAGCACGGGCCGATATCGCAGCGATCATACGCGGATAAGAAAGCCCTGTGATCGGACTGCACAACGCCCCTTCGGGGCGTTGTGCTTTTATGCGCGAGCGACGGGACCTGGTCAGGGATATTTTTCTTGCCGTCGCAAGAAAAATTTCACGACCCTGGCTCGCGGTTTTGCCAGCTGGCAAAACATCGCTGCGCCTTTCAAATCCCGCCGGAAGCGAAGTAGTTCGCTTCCTTCGTCTCGCCCCAAAGCCAAAAAACAGATACCGGATGGTATCTGTTTTTGTGCTTAGCGCGCCCTCGTGGAAGCTGTTGGAACTAAAATACGTGAACACAATGGGCGTATTTATATGTATATGCGCATCTTCGAATACCGGCACATAAATCAGAAATGGTGAAGCAGGCTGGATTTTATACCCCACTTCCGGCATGCTGCCGACAGACAGGACATTGAGTCCGTCATATCGGCAATCACGCTTAGGGAGAATACTGCTATGTTACGAATCGTCCAGATCGCGTGCGTTTTTGCGCTCCACCTTCTGTTCTACCGCCTTTCGCAAACACTGCGGCAGAAGAATTTTGGCGAACGCTTCCGCCTTGCGCTTGAGCGGCTCGGCCTCGTCTTCGTGAAGCTCGGGCAAGCACTCGCTACGCGGAAATTCTTCAGCGCTGCTACGCAATCAGAACTCGAAAAACTCTGGGATGCGTCGCGACCACTACCATTCGAAGTCATTCGCCGTATCGTTGAAAGCGAGACCGGCGAACGCATCGAGCGCTACTTCGACTCCTTCGACGAAGCACCGTACGCAAGTGCATCCATCGCTCAAACGCACGTCGCTGTGCGGCTCGGGCGCAAAATGATGGTCAAGGTGCGGCGACCGGGAGTATTGAAGAGCGTGCGGCAAGATCTACGAATCGCTCGTCGGCTCATTGCAATCGGCGCATTGGTTTCGCGGCGCGTCTGGTGCATCAAGTCGGCGCGCATACCCGAGCAAGTGGAGTCATGGCTCTTGGAGGAAGCCGACTTCCGCAACGAGGAACGGAACATTGCGTTCTTTCGGAGCGGCTTTGACACCGACCTCCTTGTGGTGCCAGAGGTGGAATTCGCCTCCGAACAAGTCCTCATCGAGACGTTTCTTGAGGGGGTGCCGTGCAATCGATGGGACGAGCGTTACCGCGAAGAGGGGTACGATCCGCAGGCTTCCGCGCGTGCGCTTCTTACCGAGACATTCGGTCCGCCATTCCAAGGCATACCGGTGCCCGTACATGCCGATCCGCATCCTGCCAATCTGATCATTATGAAACGCGGCCGGATGGGCGTCGTCGACTTCGGACTCGTTGGACGCATTTCTCAACGCGAGATCGATCTCCACAACGACTGCGTCTTCGCTATCTATGCGCAGAACGTAGAGCGAGCTGTGGAAGCCTTGCTCTTGGTGAGCAACTATACGTTCCCCAACGAAAAGAAGGAGCGAGCGTTCGTTCGAGCAGTTGCACGATTCGTCAAAGAATGCCGGACGCAGCCGTTTGACTATTGGCTCTTGGAAATGGGCGCCATCGTTATGCGGCACGGCATACCGGCACCAGCTGTCATGGCCCTGCTCTGCCGGTTCGGCGTTCTCGGAAACAGTGTCGTTCAGATGTTCTTTCCGGGACTCTCGACCATCGACTTGGTGGGCGAACAAATCCGAGCGGGCATGCGTAAGCAGATGCTCGACCGGCTCGCAAACATCGACCCGGTTCCACTCCTCTACGAGCTCACGCTGCGCGCGGAACAATTGCCGCGTGATGCCGCCGAAGCTGTCCGGCATCCTCTCGAGACGCTCGCAGAAGCGGTTGAGACGGTGTTCGGGCCACTTCGTGCGAAATCTGCGTGATCACCAGTTCAAGGAAATTCTGTTATCGCGGCACCTTCGGGTGCCGTTTTTTTTACTTGTTCCTTGGCCAGTAGTTCAAACAGTCCCGTAGACCGCTCCAAAAAACCCTTATTTTTAGGTTTGCGCGAGCGACGGGACTTGAACCCGCAGCCTCTCCCGTGACAGGGGAGTGCTCTAACCAGTTGAGCTACGCCCGCAAATGAGAAACAGAGTGAACATATCATATATGTTTACTTTTTTCGAGCGCCGCAGTCGAGTGGAGTATACCTGCCGCGAGGACAGCACGCGCGAGCGGGGTTTTTTCAAATCCGCCGATGCGAACGCTTCCTTCCTTTCCCTTTCACGAGATACCTCACCACATCAACGCCCGAGATGAGCGCCCAGACGGCGTTGGTGATGATGAACGGCACGCCGTGGATCGAGATCGCATAGACTACGAGTCCGAGTCCGGCGAGCAGATTCAAGAGGTCATAGAGAAAACTTTCGTTGGTCAGCTTGCCGTATTCATTGGCGATAAATGCCGTAAGGGCAAGCAACGCCGAAAGAATGCCGAGCATTTCTAAACCATCCATGATGCCGGCGGTTGGGATCGAACCAACGACCTTAGCTTTATGAGTGCTATGCTCTAACCAACTGAGCTACGCCGGCAAGTGAGGAACATAGAGGATGCTAGCATACTCTTTTTCCGAACGCCGCCGGTGAACGAGCGAGGCGACTACACCGGCGATGTTGATACAATAGCTTAGTTTATAGGCATTTTCTAGCCTTTCTTGACTTATCCTAAGTATCTGCTATAATGGCCGCCTTATGAACATGTGGAGCACCGTACTGGGTATCAACACCTGCATCTGGGTCGTCCTCGGGATCTTTTTGGTATATTCGATCGGTACCCTTTTCCTGCAAGGCGCATGGCATCAATTCCTCTTTGCTGTCGTCATGTTCACGCTCGTCAATTTGAGCACTTTCGCCATCGGTATCAACGCCTAAATAGTCACGCACCAACAGCGCTCGCCATTGTGCTGTATATGTGGAACACGGAAAGAAACACCGTGAGTACGAGCGGTCCTAAAATAAATCCGAGCGGCCCGAAGAAAATGATCCCGCCGAGGATAGAGAAAAGCACGAAGACGGGCGGCACTGCGATCCCTCTGCCGAAAAAATACGGCATAAGCATGTTGTCGAGCAGCGCGACCACCGCAATACCGAAAAGCGCGAGACCAAACGCCCCCAGCATATTGCCCTCTAGGTAGAGATACGCGACGGCAGGCACGAAGACAAACGGCGTGCCAAGCCCGGGTATTGCCCCGACGATGCCACCGATAGAACCCCAGAGAATGGCGTTGGGAATATGAAAAGCATAAAAACCAACTCCGATGAATACCCAGCGAATGAGGCCGACGAGAAGCGTCCCCTTTATGACCGATTGGATCGTTTGATACATGGTCTCGAATATCTCTTCCGTTTCTTCTTTGCCCAAGGGGCTCGCGACCGCGATCGCAGATAGTAGCTGGCGCCCGTCGCGCACAAAGAAAAAGAACGCGAGCAGCATAAGAAATGTCTCAAGGGTCAGGTAGAAGGTTTGGGAAACGATCGAGCCCAGATTGTTTGATATGAACGAAATGACATTGCCGACGGAGCTGCTGATGTCGAAGGAAAATCCTGGGAATACGCGTTGTATCGGCTGTTCGATCGCCGTTTGGATCACCTGCATGTACTGCGGGCCATTGCCCTGTGCCCCCGCATAGAAGCCTTGCGCTTCGTGGAAAATCTGCGAGCCGAGCAAGAAGAGCGGTGCAATGAAGAATATAAGCACTAGCCCGACGACCATCAGCGCGGCGAGGCTTTTCCATCCATGCATGCGGTGGGCGAGATATTCGTAGGTGGGGTGGGAGAGGACCGCACAAACTGCGGCGAGTGCGAGTATCTGGAGGAATGGCGCAAAGACGAAGAAGAGCAAGGCTGATACGCCTGCGAACAGCATGAAAAATGAGACGCTCTCGTACCGTGTCTTGTGCACACTCTCAGATTAGCACGCGGTGTGTGCGTTGGCACTTCGCTCCCCCGCAACCACGACGAAAAAGCGCACTTGCGTGCGCCTTTTCGTTTTACGTGGTTGCGGGGGCGGGAATTGCACCCGCGACCTCGAGGTTATGAGCCTCGCGAGCTACTTCTGCTCCACCCCGCTTCCGCGATCCTATCATTTTCGAGCCTTCGCAGCAAATTTTCACTCGACAAAACGAAATTCACGGAAAATTTTCTCATAGAGACCAATGATGTGCCGCGCCTCGCGCAGCGTCAGTGGGGTCGCAGTACCTTGGTGCGCGATCGCGTTGCGCGCGCGATGCGCTTCCCACGCCAGGTCGATGGTGTTGAAATTCGCGCGGTCCACCTGACGCATTTTGTCGGCCATCGTTTCTCCCTTGTAGCCGAGCGAATCGAGCAATTCGTTGAGCATGATATCAGCTTCGAGGATCCCGAGGCGCATTTTTTGTTCGTCCTCGGAGCTTACTTCTTCCACGATGCGTCTCCAACGCAATTGCGAACGCGGCACATCGTGCGCCTTCACCGTCTCTTGCGCCGCTTCGAATTTCAGGCGCTCGTGGTGACGGATCTGCAACAGACGGATGACACAATAGATGATGAGCGTCGCCAACAAGAGCGAAATGAAAAGCGACAACGCGACGAAAATACCCCAGTCGTGCATCAGCTGAGAGTAGGCAGCGGGCGTCGAGGCAGCTTGGAGGTAATCTGCCGCCTGCTGCGAGGTCGCGGGAAGCGGGCCAATCGGCGGCTGCGGATACACGACGCCTTCCGGATTTCCCGTGTTGCCGATCGTGATGATGGTCGCGGGCACCCACTGGAAAGCGAGTTGGCCGATGAATTGGAACGCCCATTGGAAGCCGTCGATAAGGGTCGGCTGCGGTGTCATCGGGGAATTATAACCCAACGAGTCGAGTGAAGTGAGAATATATTCTCACTTCCAAGCGAACGCAGATTGAACGAGCGAAGCGACTATGACCTGGCGAAAGGCCTATAACCCGCTATTGTCTCTCTACATCTGCTCCGATCGCGAACAATGCTTCCTCTTGCCCGTGGGGCGCAATGATCTGGAATCCGACCGGAAGATCTGTCCCTTCTCGAGCGACAGTGCCCATCGGTACTGAAATAGCCGGGGTCCCGGCGATATTGGCGGGCGTTGAGAAAATATCTTCCGCGTACATGGCAAGCGGATCGGATTTGGAGCCAAACTTGAACGCTGGGGCAGGTGTCGTCGGAGTGACGACAATATCAACTCCGTCTGCTAAGGGATCGAACGCGCGAACGAACTCCTGGCGGATGGACTGCTGCACCGACCGCGCCTTGCGGTAGTAGGCATCCGCATAGCCGGATGAAAGCACGAACGTCCCAATGAGAATGCGGCGACGTACTTCCCTTCCGAATCCTGCGCCGCGCGATTTGGCATAGACTTCCTGGATCGTATCGGCGGGCACAGAAAGACCGTAGCGGATCCCGTCGAAGCGCGCGAGATTGGTGGAGGCTTCAGCGGGAGCGATGATGTAGTACACGGCGAGCGCGTACGGGAGATTGGGCATTTTAATATCGCGGACCTCGTATCCCTGCGCGCTCAAATGTGCGAGCGTCTTTTCAAATCGTTCGAGCACATCTGGCTCTGTCCCCTCTCTCAGGAAATCTCGCGGAACACCGATCACTCGAGGCTTTTTCGACTCCCTTGATCCATCAGGCAATGTCGTACTGTCTTTGTCGTCATGCCCACGGATAACCTCGAACATGCATTTTGCATCGGCAACCGTCTTCGTGAGCGGACCGATCTGATCGAGAGATGATGCAAAAGCGATCAAGCCGAAACGCGACACGGCGCCGTAGGTGGGTTTCAATCCGACGAGCCCCGTGATCGCCGCAGGCTGGCGGATCGAGCCACCAGTGTCGCTTCCGAGCGCTGCGAGCGCGAGATCTGCGGCCACAGCTGCAGCGGATCCGCCGGAGGAGCCCCCCGGTACGCGCGATGTGTCATGCGGGTTCTTCGTGGGACCAAATGCGGAATTCTCCGTGGAACTTCCCATCGCGAATTCATCCATGTTGGTACGACCAAGAAATATTGCGCCCTGTGCTTTCAATTTCTTGATAACGGTTGCATCGTAGGTGGCACGATAGTGTTCAAGCATTTTGGATGCTGATGATGCAATACGACCCTCTATCAAAATATTGTCTTTGTTGGCGATCGGGATGCCCGTCAGCGCTTTACTCTCTCCCCGCGCGATCAATTCGTCTGACCTCTGCGCCTCTTCGCGCGCGAATTTTTCCCACACCTCCAAATATGCGTGGATCTCCGGGTCACGTGCAACGATATTTTTTACATATGCATCGGTCAATTCAAGCGCAGAATACTCTTTGGCATCGAGCGCTCTGCGCGCCTCGGCAATGGTGAGTTTTGAAAGGTTCATAGGCGGGTTTCTTGAGCAGCAAATAGACCAACAATATCTCGTTTTTTGTGTATAATTCTCAAAATCTCAACACCCCGCGACAGTACTTTATAACAAATGAAATAGCGACGTACAGGCGCGAGCCGAACCTGGTCTACAACGTCAGGGCGTTCGCGCCACAAACGCGGGTGTGCTGCGAGTCCCGCACCGACAGCTCGTGTGCGCACAACGGAAGATTCGGCAAAATCTGCCGAGTACTCGCTGCGCAGATAATCGTGTATTTCCAACAAGTCAGTGACGGCCGATGGCGACCACGAAACGACTATTTTAGTTTTTCTTACCATGCCGCTTGCGCAACATCGCAAGAAGATCTTTTTTACTCAACGGACGTCCAAGCCCTGCATCAAGTTCTCGCGCACCAGCGGCAATTTTCTCGCGCACCTCATGCCAAGCCGCTACCCGATCAATGATATCGAAAGCAAACCGATCCTGTGTTTCATCCGGAAGTTCTTTCACTTGCTTCATTGCTTCTGCCAAAGTCTTCGTCATCATAGGCGCCATTCTATCATATTCACTTTTTTCGAGAAATGACCTGCTTCACCACCAAGCGATTCCCCTGCTTCGCAGGCGCCTGCGCAAGAAGTGCCTCGGTATACATTCCGCCCTCATGCGGCTCACCATCCTCGCGCATGACATTCCGCAGTTCGGGTGTAGGCGTAGCATCCGTCACATCAGCCCGTTGGATAGTTTCAACGAAAGCCAAAATACTCGGAATTTCCCGCTCCAGCGTCTCCAGTTCCGCGTCTCCCACCTCGATGCGCGCTAGCTGTGCGAGCGCTCTTACATCAATAACTGTCATCGAATCAATACTACAAGAAAAGGCTTTCATGTGCGAGGCAAACAAAAAGCCACTTGCCTCCAGAGATTCGCCGAAGCGATTCTCCTTTAGCAAGCGGCGAATTTCACCAACCTCGGCGCAGCGGCTACCTTGAAACTTCGCCGCACACGGGATTGAGCAGAGCTTTTTGGATGTTGTCCGAACGGAAACCTTGCGCGAGAAGCCACATGACTTTGACCTGGGTGGCAACATCGGTGAGATTTCCGCTTTCGATCGCGCCGGCGTCGAGGGCGGCGCGTCCCGGCCCGTAGATGCCAGCGTGAGTTGTTCCACCAACAAACTTCGTGGTCACAACCACGGGAATCCTTAGTTTTGTCGCCTGGCTAATGCATGGGATAAGCGAATACTCCTGAAGAGACGGGACATTGCCAGCACCCAGGGAACGTAGAATGAGCGCCTTGCATTTGCCGCTCTCGATGATGTGGAACACGATACCGGGCTCCAAACCAGGAACAAGGTCGAGCACAACCACACCTCGGTCGAACTGGAAATGGAGTTTGCTCATGTCGAAGGGTTTGTCTTGTGCGACCCGGTACGTGTCTCGCGTGAAGTTGATGTCGACCGCGGAGATTTCTGCGAGCGGCAGAAAGGCTGGTGAGCCGAACGCGATAAAGTCGGCCTCACTCACTTTCACCGAGCGGCATGCCCGGAGCGCGAACTTGTTGAAAACGATCATGACTTCGGCAACGCCTCGTTGGCGCGCACGGATGATCGTCCTCATTGCGTTTTCTAGGTTGAACCGCGCATCTGTGCCGAAGCTCACGAGCGGGAGTTGAGAGCCGGTAAAGATCACGGGTATCGTTACCCGGCGACCCAAAATGAGCGCGACGGCAGTCGCTGTGTAGGCCATCGTGTCGGTGCCATGGGTAAAAATGATCCCATCATACTTTCCGGTCTCGATGGCCTTGGCGATTTCCATGCCGAACCTGGTCCAGTGACTCTGGTTCAGTTCGGTACTATCTAAATTCTCGAGCTGCCTGAGTTCCAGAACAGCATGCTCGGCCAGCGATGGCACCAGGGCCGTGATATCCTCGATTGTTTTCGCGGGAATGAGTGTCCCCGTCTGGGGATCAGGGATCATCGCAACAGTTCCCCCTCCGCCAAGGATCAGAACATTTAGCAGTCCCGTCTGAGTCGTTGCGGACATGACCAAAGCCTCTCTTTTTTTCGTCTTTACAGACGAGGTTGGTGACAAAGACCAGAGCGAGATAATGCTTTGAATTTAGCGTTTTGTCAAATTCAGAAATTCCCCTTCCGTCAGCACCGGTCTATCAAGACGCTGGGCTTCATCCAATTTGGTGCCAGAGTTCTCGCCCGCGACCACGTAGCTCGTCTTTTTGGAAACCGCGCTGGAAACACTGCCGCCGAGGGCTCTGATTTTTGCTTTTGCTTCGTCGCGACTCATGCTGGCGAGTGTGCCGGTCAATACAAAACTTTTTCCAGCAAGCGGAAGCGACTTGCCCTTCGAAGCCTTGGCAAAAGAGGGGTTCTTTATTTTTAAGATCTTTTTCAACCGTATGACGAGCGCGCGATTATCCTTTTGATTGAACCACCCTACGATACCGGGTGCGACGACTGGCCCGATCCCCTCGATGGCGTCCAGCTTCTCTTCCGGCGCCTTTGCGATATCGCCCAGCGTCTTGAAATGTTCGGCGAGCAAGATCGCCGTTTCCTCGCCCACGTGCGGTAGCGACAAGCCAGTGAGCAATCGCGCAAGTTCGACTTCGCGGTGTGTCTTTATCGATGCGATCAGTTTTTTTGCAGAAACTTCGGCGAAACCTTCAAGCCCGAGCAAGTCCCCTTCCTCAAGCGAGAACACGTCATCGAAATTGGCGATCATGCCTTTTTCGAGGAGCAGGTCGACGGTTTTCTTGCCAAAACCTTCGATATCGAGGGCGCTCTTGCCGCAAAACATGTAAAACTTGCGACGCAATACTGCAAAAGAATTTTTATCCACGCAGCGCCAGGCTGCTTCAGCGGGTATGCGTTCTATCGAACCATCGCCTCCGCACTCGGGAATCTTGCTTGGCCATTTGAATGGCTTGCTCCCTTTGGGTCGAAGCTCTGGTAGCGCGCGTACGATGTCTGGGATCACATCGCCTGCCTTTTGAAGGATGACTGTGTCGCCGATGCGCACGTCGAGCCGCCTGATCTCATCCTCATTGTGCAGTGTCGCGCGCGAGACGGTCGTGCCGGCTACCGACACGGGCTTCAGATGCGCGACCGGCGTGACGACGCCCGTTCGGCCGACTTGAAAAACGATATCTTCCACGATGGTCGTCACCTGCTCTGCAGGGAATTTGAATGCGATCGCGAAGCGCGGCGCCTTGCCGGTGTAGCCTAATCTCTCTTCGTACGTTTTCTCGTTCACCTTCACGACGACGCCGTCGACCCAATAATCTTGACTCCTTCCCCGGCCTTTCCACTTTTCCCAAAAGCTTACGGCCTCCTCGATGCTGCCTGCAAGTTCATGGTGCGGATTGACCTTGAATCCGAGCTCGCGCAGATATTCCAACTCGTCCCATTGGGTCGCCGGAAAGGTGTCGGATGTCTGTGCAACATCGTAGATAAAAACGTCGAGTTTGCGCGAAGCCGCGATCTTGGGATCAAGCTGGCGAATGCTGCCTGCAGCGACATTGCGTGGATTTGCATAGAGTGGTTTCCCCGCCTTTGCTTGAGCTCGATTGAGCGCCTCGAGATTTGTTGTAGACATCCACACCTCACCCTCCACGATGATGTCCACCGGCCGCTCGAGCACGAGCGGGACGGCTGGAATGGTGCGGATGTTGTGTGTCACGTCTTCTCCCATGGAGCCATCGCCTCGTGTCGCTGCTGTCTTCAATATTCCCTTTTCGTACTCGAGAATGACCTTGAGACCGTCGATCTTTAATTCACAGACGTACGTCGGTCCGCCGGCTGGCGGATTGCGGCCGAGATTTTTTTTGACCCGTGCGTCCCATTCATGCATTTCCTCCGGAGAGAACGCATCGTTGAAGGACCACTGAGCGATCTTGTGCCGAACTTTCTTGAAACCAGGGAGCGGCTGACCTGCGACGCGCTGTGTGGGAGAGTCCGGGGTGATGAGCGCTGGATACTGAGCTTCAAGCTGTGCCAGTTCGTGCATCAGCGAATCGCGCGCGCTTTCGGGAATTTCCTCTTTGTCGTACACGTGGTACAGGAGGCGGTACCTGTTGATGCTCGCTTTCAGCTTTGTGTATCGTTCCTGAACGTTGCGCAGAACCATGCGCTCCAGCATATAGCGTCGAGCGTCGAGCGTCGAGCTGCGAGAGGCTCTCTAGAAGCTCGTCGCTCGCACCTCGAACCTAGTAATGCAATTCAACGGACCGCTGGAGCGCATGCGGGCTGGTCTGATACGAGGCGCAGTTCGCCGAGAAGCCGTCCGCATGGATAACGCTTGAGATCGTCTGCGTGACGTTGTTGACATATTTCGCCACCGAGACAGTTGCGCAGTACGTGATGGGGTTATTGTGAGCATCCACGGATGCTATGTCGAGGTTGAAGGTCGATGTCGCCGCGAGCGCAGCTAGGTCTTCGCTCACGGACAAAGAGCTCTGCTCACAGGACATGGGGATGAGCGTGTGCGGCGTGGTCGATGTGGCAAACGCGCTGAAACGAACATCCCAATACAGCGCGCATTCGGCGGCGCTGTCGGCGGCATAAAAGGCGAACTGCGAATCGCGGCCGATCGACGAGAGAGCAAGCTCCTTTTGCGCGATCGAGAAGATAGCCGCACCTATCGAGAGCACGATCGAGGCAATGAGTGCCGCGAGGAGGAGGGTGAAACCCTTTTGCCCAGCTTTCAGCGGCCAGCTTTCAGCTTTCAGCAAAGAATTCAGACGCGCTCGCATCTTCTGAAACCTGAAAGCTGAGACCTGAAAGCTCATATTATGTCGCGCTCACATCTTGTATCCACCGGTATAAATCTTCGGAGATCGTGAACGTGCGCGTCTGGAAGGATCCCGTATGCCACGACACGGTGACGGCGATGCGTACTTCGTCGGAAGGCGTGCCGTTGCACAAAGTGGAGGGAGCGGGCTGTACGTAGCAGGCTACTGCGACGCGCGTAAAGTTGGTGTTCGTCCATCCCGTAGCGTATCCATACAAGCCGCCGCTGGTCTGGAGCGCCTGGCAGGGATTCGTGCTACAGAGAGCCATTGTATTGTTGTGCGCATCGACCGTGAATTGTTGGCCGGAGATAGAAGGGATACCGTCGAAAATATTTATCCCCGACTGACCCTCGGCGATCTTGAGAATGTTGTTATCGCGTATCTGGTGCACTTCTTCGATCGCCTCTTGGGCGAGGTAGAAGGCGGTGATCTGGTCGCGTGAGTAATAGGCTGAGGCAAGGCTTTGCACCGTGAGCAGCATCGGTGCGACGATCGCGATGGTCATGAGCGTGATCGCGACCATGGTCTCGATGAGGGTGAAAGCAGGTGTCAGCCGACAGCTTTCAGCTTTCAGGAAAATGCAAAAGCACTTTCGTATTCGCCGAAACCTGAAAGCTGAAAGCTGAAAGCTCATGGCGTCTGTTGCAGATCGAGCTCTCTCTGCACCGCAGTGGCCTCGATATGGAATGTCGATTGCGTTTTTTGGGACCCTGCCCCGGCCGTCCCTTGGATGACGATCAATACTTTGGGCTGGAACGCATCGCCCGGCAATGTGCCGACGACGTAAAATTGCAGGCTGGTGATCGCGACTTCCGGCGCGGTGAGTGCGACCCAATTCGTGCCATCCTCGGATCGCGCGATGTACCCACCAGAAGCGCACGTGCCGCCTGGTAGTCCTGAAGGGCATACGAATTGGTACATCCACGGCGTGTCCAAAGAGGTGCTTCCGTAAGGCTCGAACGAGAACGCTGTGCCCGGGTTGACGGTGCAGTCGTCGCTCGAGCCATCTCCGACGTAGCTCCCCGCACCGCAGTGGTAGTTACTCCCCATGCGAGCATTGCGCACCATCCCATCGATAGCGATATTGAGATTATTCATGACCGATTGCAGCGCCTGTGCTTTTCGGTTGGCGCCGGTAAGCGCCAGGAGCGCGCCCACCGCAACCAGCATGACAAGGGCAAAGAGCGCGACCGCGACGATCATTTCGATCAGGGTAAACCCCCGCTGGCGGCCGTTCTGCATACCTGTCACACGAAACGGCATGGTTGCCTTCGCAACGATACGTTGAACAACGTTGTTATACCGATACCGTTTCGTGTGTACAGGCATGCTCATGGCGAAATAGCTGATTTTTGGTCGACCGCGATCTGGCCGTTGGCTTGTACCGACACCGACATAGTATCTCCACGCGGTGATTGCAAAGTGATGCGGGCAGAAGCCGCGCAGACCGCCGGATTCAGGAAACACGAAGAAACACACGAGGCGCCACAAGATGTGATCAGTGCGTCGGGTTCAGGCCGCACAAAAAGAATATCGAGCTTCGAGACCGACGTCCCCCCGGTGCACTTCGCATCGGTGCCCGCGGGCGAACACAGCAATGAGATCGCATAGCCGCGGCCTATATTGCTTGCCGAAACCAGCTCGCCGGAGTCGTAGAGGCCGTTTTTGGCGACCGCATCGGCAAAAAGCGTGTATGTCGTCGGGCTCGACATATCAAAATGCATACCATATCCATTGCTGAAGCTCGCAGTAGCGCCGCTGCCAAAACGCGCCACGGAGATGCCGTACACCTGCGCCTGGCGGACTGAGAGTGCCACATCGTAGGCGAGATTTTGCAGCTGCACCTGGCCGCCGTATTGATTGTTGTTGGCGAGTACGATCGCCGTGACTACCACGATGATCCCCACGACGACGAGGAGCTCGATGAGGGTAAACCCAGCTTTCAGCCGATAGCTTTCAGCTTTCAGGAAAATGCGAAGATATCCTCGGATTCGCTGAAAGCTGAAAGCTGAAACCTGAAAGCTCATATTAAAAATGGAATCGGGACGTTATAGAGCAATGCGAACCAAATGAGTAAACATGACGCGATCAAAAAAGGTCCGAAAGGAACCTCGCTCTTCATTGTAAGCCCCAAGCTCCCCTCAGGAAGCAATTTTCCCCAGAGGAGCAGTGGCACCGAAATGACCGCGCCAATGATGAACGCCAGGAAGACAGCGATGATGCCGAGGGGATATCCGAGGAGCCAGCCCATACCAAGCGCGAGCTTCACGTCGCCAAATCCCATCCAGGTACCTTTTGACACGCCCCAAAGCGCAAAAAGCGGCAATGATGCGGCAGGGCCGGCAAGGAGCGTAAGCCAAAGCGAGGTTTCCGACGTGCTCAGTATGAGAGAAAGGCTGATAGAAAGTGCGCAGAATGTCCATACCCACAGATCCGGAATGATCGTGTGCTTGAGGTCGTAGACGAAAACGCACACCAGCACGGCAAGGATGCACAGCGCGACAGCAGTAGCGAGAAGCGGAAGATCTGCCGCACCGATCATCGCAAAGAGTATGCCGGTGGCGGCCTCGACCATCGGATATTGGATAGAAATGGTGGCTTTGCAAGAGCGACAGCGGCCAGACAAAACAAGCCACGACAAAACGGGGACCATATCGAACCATGCCAGCTGTTTTTTACAGTGTGGGCACGCGCTGCGGCCTGAGATGGGACGTTCTCCGAAGCGGAGAATAACGACATTCAAAAAACTGCCAACGATAAGACCGAATAATCCGAACACGAGCGATATCATGCTGGAAGTATCGCACGAAAAAAACCCCGAACGGGCACTGTCTCGTGCACACATCCCGACTCAGAGATGCTACGGCTTTACATCGAAGCAAGCTGCAGTACCGGTGTCACCCGATGCACAAACTGCATTATCGGCACCACTGAAATCGGAAGAGGCACCGCCGGTGCAGTACGTATAGCCAGCAGGTGGTGCCGAAATGTCGTTGTCTTGCTGCGTGGCGGTGTTGGACTGTTCGAGTGAGGCGCCGAGGTGGTACGAAACGCAAGTTCCGGGCGTTGCCGTCAAAGCATAAGCTACGTAGTGATACGCGGCTTGGTTGGAAGGATCGAGCGGGACGACCGAGATGTACCCGGCAGCCGTGAGGGTCGTGTTGCCCACCGTAATGGGACTCGCGGCAGGGAAATTTTGATTGGCGTCGTAGTAGAGCTCAAGGGCCAACTGGAGTTGTTTGATGTCGGAGACGCGCTTTGCGTCGCGGCCTCTGGCCTTGGCGCCGCTCAAGGATGCGAGCACGATCGAGGCCAAAATGCCGATGATAGCAATGACGACGAGAAGCTCTATGAGCGTAAAACCTCTACGGGAAGATCTGGTCCATGCTCCTTTCATGCCCGCATTCTACACCCTAGTCCTCGCAAGCCGTATATTTGTGGGGATAAACAATGACCCCAAACGTACTGATCACTGGCACTTCGATGCTGCCACGGCACTTCTTGTGGGAGCGGCAGCCGTGCCCGAAAATCCATTGCTGTCGACGCAGAACCTTGTTCCGTCATTGAGTAGTACGTCTATCTCGTATGAAGCTCCGTTCACCCCCACACTGCAATTGAGGGTGTTGTTGGCGTTCTTTGCGGCAGCATCAAGAACGCCATTGAGCGATGCATCCGCGCACATACCGGTCAGGCCCGCCCCTACACCCGCGGTCGAATCAGTCCCGACACCCGCCGCGCCATAGCTGCTCGCGCCGGCACCGCTGAAGTATGCCTCAGCCGCATTGCGTGCCGAAGACAAGCTCTCTTTGGCGCTCGCATCATTAGCCTTGCTCCGTGCTGTGCTGAGGCTTGAGAGTACGATGGCGGCCAAGATGCCGATAATGGCGATCACCACGAGGAGTTCGATGAGGGTGAAACCTCTTTGTAAATTGAAACGACGGGATTCGTCTTGCTTATGATCCATAGAATGCAAAGAATTATTAGACTTGGTATGAATAATGAGACTATGTGCTCAAGCTCCCCGTATTCTGCCCCTCCCTCCCCGTTCAGGGATACGAATATTGAACAAGCTCACGCGCTCAGTGTACTGTGTCGGAGGCGTGATAAGCAACCGAGTTATCCACTGTTTTAAAAGGAATGTTCATGTCCACAAGACGAAATCCCCAGCATCTGCTGGGGATTTCTTGCATGTTCCGCTTGTCTGCTTACTGACACTTCACCGCACCAGTAATAAGTCTCACTGGAGTTGCTGATGGAGTTCCTGAGAATCCATTGCTGTCTACGCAGAATGTTGTCGTGTCGTTGAGTACGACGTCGATCTCGTACGTAGCTCCGTTCAGCCCGACGGTGCAGGCAAGTGCACCCCTAGCATTCTTCTGCGCCGCGGTAATAACTGGAAGAACCGAGGCATCGTTGCATCCACCGTTCATACCCGCCACCACGCCCGCTGCTGTTATTGTTCCGTTACTCGCGGTGCCATAGGTACCCGCGCCTGTGCCACTAAAGTAACCTTCCATCGCATTGCGTGCCGAAGACAAGCTCTCTTTGGCGCTCGCATCATTGCCCTTGCTCCGTGCTGTGCTGAGGCTTGAGAGTACGATGGCGGCCAAGATGCCGATGATGGCGATCACCACGAGGAGTTCGATGAGGGTGAAACCCTTCGACGTGCTCAGGACATGGCCGCGCTGTAATGATTTCTTCATAGATAATCCAAAACTCATAAATTTGTAATAGATCGACTATTCGCTACCCGGATAGTGTACATCATCTCCCTCTTTAAAGACGCGTCTCCTGTGGGCCAATGTGGATAACCATACAATGCGAGCCAGAGGCTAGTAGTCCGCAGCTGGTCACAAAACGATCGATTTTTGCTCCCTGCTACAAGCTCCTGGCTATGCTTTAGAAGCTTGACGCGATGTTGTAGATAGGCAAGAGTACGGAGGCGAGCAGTATGGCAACGCCGACAGCGAGAATAACGATAATAAACGGCTCTATTAAGCCTACGAGAGTGTCGATGGCGTTGTCGACTTCCCGCCGGTAGAAACGGGCGATCGTTTCCAAGATGGATGCCGTATTGCCTGTCTCCTCGCCGATCTTGAGCATCGCCACCATGATGCCGGGGATCTCGGGGTGTTTGCGGAACGCATCCGACAGCGGCATGCCTCCCTTCACATCCTGCTCCGCCTCCGCAAGGATGGCACTGTAGATGGGGTCTTCGACGACGCTGCCGGTGATCTCGAGGGCCCGGAGTATCTGGATGCCGCTCTTGAGCATTGTTGACAGGTTGTCGGCAATGCGCGAGAGGAAGATCTTCTTATAAATGCCTCCGATTGCCGGAGTTTCCAGGCGCACTCTCGCCAAGACATCGCGTCCGGCCGCCGTCTTGGCATACCGCACCAGAAAGGCGACGCCGACAGCCAGGAGAATGAAAATGAGGATGAAGTAGTGCGAGAAGAAAAGCGAAACGCCGATAATGATCCGCGTGTATATGGGTACTGCCTGCCCCGCTTGCGTGAGCATGGTGGCCAAATTCGGAATGACCATCGTCATCATCAGCGTCATGACGACGCCAAAGGTGAGCAGAATGAATGCCGGATAGATGAGCGCGTTTCTCGCCTTTGAAGTGATCTCATAGTTGCGGTCGAGGTAGTCGGCGAGGAATCGGAAGGTCTCATCGAGCTTGCCCGATTCTTCTCCGGCGCGGACCATGTTGATGTAGAAGTTTGAGAAGACACCCTCATGTCGCGACAAGGCGGTGGATATCGTACTGCCGCTTTGGATATCATTGCCCACCTCTGTGAGGATCTCGGCAAGTTTCTGCGTGCGAGACTCGGAAGCGAGGAGGCGGAACGCGCGCAGGGCAGAGACCTGCGCCTCGAACAGGGTCGCCATCTGGCGGCTGAGCATGACGATATCGGCCCCTGAAACGTACTCGAAAAAGGTGATCCGGCGGCTCAGCCCGCTGCCTTGGCTTTTCTCTTGCGGATCAATAGCAGAGATCACGAGCCCGCGCCGCTGGAGTGCGGTAATAGCGAGGTCTATCGACACTGCGTCGATGGTGCCCTCGCGCTTGTTGCCCTCTGCATCCAATGCTGTGTAGGTAAAGATGGCCATAGGCAAACAGCTTTCAGCTTTCAGCTTTCAGCAGGGAGGAGAAGAATAGAAGCTGCGCATTCTGAAACCTGAAAGCTGACACCTGAAAGCTATTCATATCAGTTTCTCCAACCCGAGCGGGTTTTGGGAGAATTGGTAGGCAACTTCGACAGAGATCTCGCCCCGCGATATCAGCTCGGTGAGCGAGCGGTTCATATCGATCATGCCCTCGCTCGAACCAGTCTCGATCACGGTATTGATCTCATGGGTGCGCTTCTCGCGTATCAAATTCGCGACCGCTTTGTTGTTGATGAGGAGCTCACAGGCTGGGATGAGGCCACCCGAGATGCGCGGCACGAGCCGCTGCGAGAAAATGCCTGCCAGCGATGCCGCCAGCTGCAAGCGGATCTGATCTTGCTGACCCGAGGGGAAGGTGTCGATGATACGGTCGACGGTCTGCGCCGCGTCGTTGGTGTGCATCGTCGAAAAAACGAGGTGCCCAGTCTCTGCGGCAGTGACTGCGGCAGCCATGGTCGGGTGGTCGCGCATCTCCCCGACCAGGATGACATCGACATCCTCGCGAAAGCAGGACGTGAGCGCAGTCGAGAATTCCTTGGTATCGATGCCGACCTCGCGCTGATCTACCAGTGATTGCTTCGGCTCGAATATATACTCGATGGGATCCTCTATCGTGATGATGTGTTCCATGCGCTCGGTATTGATGAGCTCGATCAAAGCAGCCAAGGTGGTCGTCTTCCCTTGTCCCACCGGACCGACAACGAGAAAGAACCCTTGCGACTTTCGCGCGAAGGTGAGCAGCGTATCTGGAAGGTTGAGCTCTTGGACTGACTTGATCTGTTTGGGGACGAGACGAAGCGCGATACCTACCGCGTGCCGCTGGATGAACGCATTGCCGCGGAACCGGTATCCCTCGTCGCTCTCGTAGGCAAAATCGCTTTCTTGTCGTTCCTGAAAATCCTTCAACTGTCTCTCGGTGAGAAGGACTTTCGCGAACCCGAGCGTGTCATCGGGCGACAAGAGCGGCTCCCGGAGCATGGGAGCGAGATTGCCTGCGACGCGAATGGTGGGATGCGCCCCCGTCGAGAAGTGCAGGTCGGAAGCGCCTTCGTGGACGACCACGTTGATGTATTTCTTGAGAAGCGCTGCGTAATCGAGTGCCATACCGCAATTATAGCGCCTTTTTCTTCGCGATTGCTTCACCGACGGCGCTCACGACCTCCGACGGGATCATAGTCGCCTTCACGATGTAGAGCGCGGCACCCATCTGGATCACTTTCGTTTTCTCGTCATCGTTCATTTCATTGGTGAGCGCGATCTTGGTTGCTTGCCCAGCGAGCTTCTCGCTTTGCAAGGCCTGGAGGAATGAGAACCCATCACCTTCGGGCATGATGAGGTCGAAGACGATTGCATTGGCCGCAAAACCCTCGCGGAGCACCTTCAAGGCGTCTGCGCTCGATAGGCATGCTTGTACGTTGAAACCCGCCTGTTGGAATTTCATCGCATACATGTCGGCGAGGAATTTGTCGTCGTCGATGAGCAGTACATTTCCCTTCGCCCCGTTAGAGGCAGGCTGCGAGTTGGTTTGTGTTTCCGTCATACTATTTTCTTATATATTGCATAGCCGTGACTCGGATAGCATATACCCTCCGCAGTCACTGCCTCTAACGGGGTTTGTGCTGTCGCTGCGTGGTCGTCCGCTCCCTGAGGGACATTGCTCTGTAACTTTTCTTGTACCATATTGTTGTATGTATAAATCTTTTTGCCTCTAACGAGATTCATGCGCTCGCTTCTTCCTTCGCTGGTGCCTTCGCCGGTACAATGTCTTCATCGCCGGCGAGCAAGAGCGATGAAAGCGTGTTGATCTCCGAAAATGGGATCTGCTTGTTGAACGCCTTCAGGATAGCATCCTCCCGCATTGTCATCATCCCCTGTGCGCGCGCAGCACCCCACAACTTACTCTCGACAGGGTTATCGAGCACTATTTTTTCGATGTCGGTCGACATTTCCAGCACCTCAAAGACCGCCATGCGTCCGCGCATGCCTGTGGGGCACGTCGGTGTCTTTTCCGGCTCATAGGCACTCTGCGGTATCGGGAAGCGATACTTTTCAGGAAGCGATGCGAACTCCGCTTCAATGCCTTTGCGGTCAGACGCTGATATGTCGATCTGCGTGCCCGTATCAGGGCACAGCGTACGTACCAGACGCTGCGCGATAGACACGACGAGCACGGGCGGGATTAAATACGGTTCGACGCCCATGTCGGTAAGGCGCGGGATCGTGCCCACGGCATCGTTGGTGTGGATGGTAGAGAGCACGAGGTGGCCGGTCAGTGCCGCTTGTATCGCAAGCTGGGCCGTTTCGGCATCGCGAATCTCACCCACCATGATGACATCGGGATCCTGGCGCAGTGTCGTGCGCAAGCCGGTCGCAAACGTGTAGCCGATCTCTGGCCGCACTTGCGATTGATTGACGCCCTCCACGTAGTATTCGATCGGGTCTTCGAGCGAAAGCACGTTCTTGCGCTCGCGATCGATCTCGGTCAGCATCGAGTACAGCGTGGTCGACTTACCGGAGCCGGTCGGGCCCGAAATGAGTATGAGGCCGTGGGGAGCTTTCGCCGCGCGCTGCATGATATCTAAATTGCGTGGCGTGAGCCCGATCTTATCGAGAGAAATGAACCCCTGCTCGCGATCGAGAATACGGATGACGACCTTCTCGCCGTTGTATGAGGGGAACGTCGACACGCGGAAGTCGATGGGACGATTGTCGATCGACGCTGAGAAGCGCCCGTCTTGGGGTTTGCGCTGCTCGTCGAGCCGGATAGAGGCCAAGACTTTGATGCGCGCCACGAGCGCGCGGTGTGCTGAGATCGGCAGTACCACGCTCGTGTGCAGATCGCCGTCGACACGATACCTGACGCGCACGCCGTTTTGTTGCGGCTCAATGTGGACGTCGGACGCGCGGCCGTCGACGGCATACCTGAGGATGGTCGAGACGATCTTGATCGTCGGCGCATCTTCCTGGATATTTTTGACGTTGATCTCTGCGGCTTGCGCCAGTGCGGGGTTGTCGAGATCGAGCGGCGCGGCATCTGCATCTGCCTTCAGATCTTTCTGCTCTGATTCGAGATCCGACACTGCCTGATCCACTTCCCCGGTCAGCCCGCGATACATCTGCAAGATGTGGTCAAAATCGCTCTGCGAGATCCGGAATATCTTGAACGGCATGCCGGTGGCACGTGCGATGAAATTGAGTGCATCGACGGCTTGGATATCTTCGGGGTCGACCATGCCCACCTCAAGGACGTTGTCGGTGACAGCAAGCGGCGCGAGCCGGTAGTGTTCTGAAGATTCTTCGGGAATGTACTTCAGGACGTCGTACGGGATCTTGACGTCGCCGAGCGCGCGCACCGGCACTTCAATGCCAGAGACGCCCGGTACTGACGCAGCGTTCGCCTCATCCGCCATACACTCTTATCTTTTGGGCGCGAATATCTGTGCGCCTTGCGTCGAGCTCGGTGAAGCTTGATTGCCTTGGCCAAGCGGCGCGAAGGGATCAGGGCGACCAACGGGCTCGGGTATGATGGGTGTTGTAAAGTCCTGAAGTGCCTGGAAGGCGGGGTTGGAGAATATCGTACCGCTGAGCGTCACTGCGCGCAGCACGAGAAGACTCTGCACCAGATCGGACGCGCCTGCGGGTGCCTGCGTAGGCTGCTCCGTCGAAAGCACGGGAGCGGAAGGCGAGGAAGAGCCCGAGAGCATGTACCATGCCACCCCTGCCAAGACCACCGTGATGATGATGGCGAGTAGTTTGTGTCGAAGTATCCAGTCCATCCCGTTAGAAGCCGGACGCAGAGCTAAAGCCGCGCCATGCTCGATTATTTTCTTGTAATGGTGATGAAAAAATCATACGCGTAGTATACCAGTGCGTTCGCGGCTTCTAACGGGATCCATAGCGATTATTTGAGCCAATAGGTCTTGACGGTCAGATCATAACTGTACGCCGATGCAGCGGTGCCCGCTGTCCCCTGCTTTGCGACCGTAAGGCTCACCAAGTCGACGAGCCGGAGGCTGTGCTCAAGGTCTGTGAGGAACGAGCGGAAGTTGTCGTATGTCCCATACGTCGTGAAGTGGAGCGTCAGCGAATCGTATTTTTGAGCAGTGGCGCCGACGATGCCTGCCGTGCTTTGCTGCGGGGCGGCACTTTGCGGCGTCGAGACGTCGACGTTCTCCAGCGCCATGCCATGCCGGCTCGCGAGATTATCGAGATCAAGAATGAGGCCGATGTTGTCGACGCTGTCGGGCAGCATGGTCTGCAGACGCGTCACATCTGCCGGATTGAAAGCGTTGTAGCGGGAGAGGAGCTGCTGCTTGAGAGCCTGCAGCTGCGCCGCTTTATCGAGGGCGTCCTGATACTGCTTGATCTGCGCCTGCGTGGCACCGATCTGTGAATACGCGCTTTGGGTATACAAAAAGAAGATGGCTCCGGCGAGAATGAAACAAATGACTGCAGATATCGTTTTTCCCATACATTATTGTGGTGTCGTGCTTGCAGCCGGATTTTGCGGCGCAGCGCCCTGAGCGGCCGGAGGCGTGCCTTGAGCGCCAGGTATTCCCTGGCCTTGCGGTGGCTGGCCCTGCGCCCCTCCTCCCGTCAGCTGCGTGAAGCTCAGTCCCGCCGGATTGATGAGTGCGGTCACATTAAAGTGCACGCCGTCTTTTTGACGATCGATGCCGGAGAAAATGGGGCTCGTAAAGATACCACTCTGGCTCATCAGGTCGTTCTGCAGAGCGATCGAGTTCACGCTCTGTGCGATACCGGCCATTTTTACCTTGAGATGGGTCGCGTCGGTGACCTCAAGGTCGAGCGTACTGTACGAGATGGTCTGCAGGGTGACCTGGTTCAACACATCGAAGAGTGCCGAAGGTGCGAGGTGGGAGGTGAGAAGTGTCTGCGCGGCGTTCATGCGATCATCGAGGCGGGTCAGCTGCTGTACGAGGGCGGGTTGGAATTCCTGCTCTGCCTTCTTGAGCTGGGCGATATCCGAATTGACGGTGGACTGCAGATACTGCATATAGAGAAAGACGGCTGCGCCGAGGGCGGCGGATGCCGCCAAAGCGACGATGCCGAGGATGAGAAAGAGATCGCCGATGCCGCCGGCGCCCTTGCGGCGTACTTGCTGCGGCTGCCCCGCATCGTGCGGGATGAAAGATGATTGGATACCTGATTCCATATAATTGATCTATTCGTTCTTGAGGGCGCGGAACGCCAGACCCACCGAAACCGCGAAGCCCGGACCTATCTCTTGGAGGACCGATGCCATGAAAGCCGGTGCTTCTGTCTTTGCGAACGGATTGGCTATCTCAACTTCCGGGGACAGCGTTGTCTTGGCCGCTTCCAAGAGGCCAGGGAGCGATGCGCCGCCGCCCGCGAAGACGACGTGCGATACGTTCTTGTTGTATCGCTGCCCGTAGCTCAATAGTACTCTACTTACTTCGGAAAACACGCGTGTGAGTGTTGATAACAAGGCTTGCTTGATGCGCTCGTTCTCTTCGATCGAATATGCCGACTGCTCCAGCAGGCCGCGCTCGCGTTTGACGCGCTCGGCTTTCTCGAAATCCCAGCCGAGCGAGCGAGCGAGCGTCTCTGTCATTTGCTGGCCGCCTGATGTGACGAGATGCGTGAAGCGTACGACGCCGCGCTCGACAACGTATATTTTGGTCGTCGCCGCGCCGAGGTCGACGAACACGATGGGTGCGAGCCCGTGGCCGATGGAGGATCTGATGGCGCTGAAGATCTCAATCTCATAGAATTCGGCCTTTAAATTGCAGGCTGCAGCCGTGGCTTGGTACGCGCGCAGGATGGTATTGTGGATAGCGACGAGCAACACTTCCTGCCCTTTGGGGCGCGCGCCTTTATCCTGATTGATGCGGTCAAAAGCACCCCGGTCACCGTCGTCTTTGGGGATGACGAACCAGTCGAGCGCGACTTCCGAGACCGCAACCGGGATGTATTTGCGCGCTTCGATGGGCACGATGCGCTTGAGCTGTTCGGCATCGACTTTGGGCAGATCAAGGACGGTGATGAGGCTCGATGAGAACGGGATGGATATGCCGGCGACCTTCGCGGTCACGTTGGCTTCCCGCATGAGGTCGGCGACCGCCTGGGTGATCTGTTCGGGTGGCAACTTGACCGCTTTGCCGATCGGGATCTTCGCGTATGGGCCAAGCGCTATTTCGCCATAGGTCTCCAAGACTGCGGCACCGCGCGCGAGCCGCAGCTGCACGATCTTGATCGACGAGGCGCCGATATCGACGCCGATGACGCTCGCACCTTTTTGCTTCCCCAATCCGGCAAGTATGCTCTTGAGGGAAAATGCCATTCGGGAAATTATACCACTACGGCAGCGGGATGGAGCGATTATTGCATGAGCTGATCGATCTTTGCCGCAAGAATGAAATCATTTTCGGACAATCCGCCGATGGCGTGCGTACTAAGCCCCACGCCCACCTTGCCCCAACTCACGGTGAGATCTGGGTGATGTCCTTCTTCCTCGGCGATGACGCCTATGTTGTTGGCGAATGCGAGCGCCCCGGCAAAATCCTTGAACGTGAATGTTCGCGAGATGGAGAGCGCGTCGTCGGCGAGCGACCACTCAGGTATTTCTTTCATCAGCGGTTCGCTCTCCTGCTGAGCGAGCGGGAATACTCCCCCTTCGCACGGCACGCAGTGTTTTGCAGATAGATCCATAACCAACATTGTACACGACGTACCGTGAACAGGACGTACGATCGGGCCGTTGAAACCACATTTTTTTGCTATCATTTAGGGGTGATATTAATCTCACCGAGAAGTCTTTTGATCTATGCGCTCGTGTGGTGTGGCGCCGCAGTGTGGCATTTTGTGCGGACCGGAAAATTCCAGCTCAATCGGTTTCGATTTTCCGTTTTCAATTATTACGTCATGATGTCTGGGTTTATTCTTGCTTCGGTGGCCAATGCTTTTTTATCCTCCTCGTGGCATTCGTTATTCTATTTCGGCGCCTTCGCCTTCGCTGGCGTCATCGGCGAAACGCTCGTATCAATTTGGTGGCGACTGTTCTTTGTAAAACGATTCTGGGTATATTCCATCGAGACCATCGATCATTGCTACACAAGTTGGTTGAATTTTGTGCCATGGGCAGTGGGCGGAACCTTATACATCAATGCATTATCGAGCGTGGTCGACGACCCGTTCGGCCACCAGTATGAATATCTGTGGCTCATCTCCGGAGCTCTTGTGGTGAGTTTGTTTCTGATGCAGATCGCCATACGTCGTCTCGTGCAGCCATCGAACCACAGATATCGCGCGGTCGCTGCCCTTAATCTTGTACTTTTCTTTTGGCCCGTGGTCGCCTTCGTAGCTATTCTCGCCTGGATCTACGGACCAAACATATATTTTGTTGCCTGCGTATTCGGTTTTGTCGCAACTTTTGCCGAGTATTTATTTGGTAAATCCACCGAGTTTTTTATTTCCAAAAAAATGTGGACGTATTCGTATCTCTCCTTTGATCGGGGACATTTCACGCCATTGTCAGTGCCGCTCTTTGCTCTTGGTGGTTTTTATTTTTGGAGTATCGCGGTCGTGCTGCGCCACATTATCAGCTAGAGGGTATATGGGTTTATATCGGTCATGCATATGCGACTAGTGAGTGCATTTTCAAGCCTCTTCGATTCGATGCTCGATGCGATCGTGCCGCCGCGAGCGCGCAGCGCGCGCACCAAAAGTCGTACGATAGCAGACGTCCCGCTGTGTCCCACCGAACACGAACTCCTTAGCGTGACGATCACCACGCTCATGGATTACCGCGAAGCGGCAGTGCAAGATCTCATCCGCTCGCTCAAGTACGACGGCTCTGGGCATGCGGCCGCACTCGCTGCGAGCGTACTCGCCGAATATTTGCAGGAGGAGATTGCGTCTTTGAAATTATTCTCCACGCGCAAGGTGCTCATCGTGCCCATACCGCTGCACAAGAGCCGTGCGCGCGAGCGTGGGTTCAATCAGATAGAAATAGTCGCTCGCGCTTTGCCACAAGCATTCCGCGACGGCACCGTGGCGACACTGGCGCCGCATGCACTGCTGCGTCGCGTTGCCACCAAGCAACAAACGCGGCTCTCGCGAAGCGAGCGCATCAAGAATGTCGTCGGGGCATTCGAAGTCCCCGACCTGGCGCTCGTGAAAAACGCACATATTTTTCTCGTGGACGACGTCGCCACCACCGGAGCGACTCTCTTGCACGCGGGCAAACCGCTCGAAAAGACCGGCGCCGAGGTATCGCTCATCGCGCTAGCACGGGCATGAAGTTTTCCACACCAATACTCCTTCGCGGGACACACTGAGCACATTTGAGGATAAAATTGTCTTCATGAAAAAACAAACTTTACACGAACTTGCAAAATTCGCTGCAGGTTTGATCGCTGCAGATTTTATCGGCCTTGTGTGGCTCTCGATGAACAATCCCGGTGCCGGGACCTTCCTCGGTATCGATTTTGCGAGCACCGCGCTTTTGCCCGCGCTCGTTTTCGACGCGGCGCTCTTTATCATTCTCGTACATTACGGCTGGCACGTGGGCAAGACTCCCCTCATGCGTGAGCGCACCTACTTGCTCGCGGTCGGCATCGTGTTTGCGATCGTCGCAGCAGCGCATCTGCTGCGGGTCTTTACCGGTACTGATATCGTGGTGCTCGGCTGGAGCGTGCCGCTGCTGCTCTCGTGGATCGGTACTGCGGTCACCGCATACCTCTCGTACATGAGTTTCCACCTCGCGCTTCGGATGCGCTGAAAGTACCGTCGCTTATTGAGCACGGATGTTAAGTGCTGCGCCCCCGCTGAGCGATGACCTTTTCTTTTTCGGGTTCGTTGGCGATGTTGGTCTGTCGGTACGCGTCCATGTAGGCGCGGTACCAGTTGTACTCGTAGCCGAAAAAGCGCGCGATGAGCTCGAGCGCCAAGCCCGCGGTCTTCCCTTCTTTGTCTTTGGCCGGCACCATTTCCGAAATATCCATGCCCGCCACCTTGCAGCGTCGCCCGATGTGGTGCGCGATCCCGAGTATCTCGCGGCGTGTGAGGCCGTCTTGGGTCGACATCGCGACCCCCGGCGCGTATTGCTCATCTATGGCGTCCATGTCCATGGAGATCCATACCGCATCAACTTTGCGTGAGAGCGATTCGATGGCAGCAGCGACCGGCGCGAGCCCGTGCGTGGCGATGTCGAGCGCGGTAAAGGTGGGGACGGCATTGCTGCGGATGTAGGAGATCTCCGCCGCATCGAAGTCTTTGAGGCCGATGAAGAGAAAATCCTCTGCAGCGATCGAGCGGGGCGCGATGCCGGTCAGAAGCTCATGCCCATGCCCCATCATCGCGGAAGCGACCATGCCATGCACATTGCCTGAGATGGTGGTTTCGTGGGTGTTGGCATCGGGGTGGGCATCAATATATATGACGCCGAGGCGCGCATGCGCGCCAAGCGCTCCGGCAGCCGTGCCGAAACCCACCGAATGGTCGCCGCCCATCACAAGCACGGTGTCGCCGCGCTTGGCGGCCTTTTCCACTGCCGTGCGCACCCGCTTCCCGACACTGGCTATCTCGCCGACGTGCTTCATGGTGCCGGCGGCAGACTGCGCCGGCGGCTTCGGGCACGAAATGTTGACCCGCTCCGAGATCTCACAGCCGATGGTGGAGAACATCTGCTCCAGTCCGTGCTTTTTGAGATACTCCGGCGTCTCCGCGAGCCCGCGCTCATCGCTCCCGAGCTCGAGTGGCACCGAGAGGATCGCTACGGTGTCGCCGCTTGATCGGGGTTCGTACAATGACAGGTTGTGGTGTTCCATTTCAAAAAATTATTCTTGTGTGCCGCAACAATACCAACTGTGCACTTGCTGTCTAGATGTGGACAGCAAGATGGCGAGGATCTAATGGAGCACGCTGAGGGCCTGACCAATGTAGTAGGGCCAGATGAGGAGCGCGAGTACGCCCTGCCAGAACCCAAGCTGCAAATATCCGATGGTAAAAAGCCACGCTGTGACCCACAAACCGCCGCTCACCGTGTGATGCTCGATCTTTATCTTCTCCATTCCCAAAGCGTAGCGCTCTCGCAGAGGCCCGTCAACGCGAAATTCCTAACAACTCAACAGTTTAAAATTGCAGAAAGGAATTATCGACCAGTCCAATACGATGTGGACGAGCGACGCCAGGATTAGATTGGGATAATAGTAGTAGACAGTCGCAAATCCCACTCCTGCCAAGAAGGCTCCGGGCACAAAGATCTGTTGCTCCTGAAACAGCAAGTGTAAGGCTGCAAAAAGCACCGCATCAATGAGTACGACGATGGCGACCTTTTTTGAAAATCGTCTGAGCACCAGTATCAGATACCCTCTGAAAAAGAGCTCCTGCAGGCTACTCAGAAATATGAGGACTAAAAAAGACGGGTAGAGCCGGTGCCACGATACGAGGGTCGATGCTACGCCAAAAATGTCGAGGATGAGCAGCAGTCCCGTCACCAGGATGATCGTCAACAAGCCGTAAGGTAGAAAAGAGGACCGGATATTATCGATCCGCACTCCCAGATCTCGCCAGCTTCTTACTGTGAGGTCCATGGAGAAGATTATACAGCCGACCAATCTGTTTTCCCCTGGAAGAGCAAGGGGCAAGTAGCAAGGGTAGCCCTTGCTATAATTTACAATCTTGATATACTTTTTTTCATGCAGAGGGTCGTTCCGTTCGCGGAAGAGGAGTTCTACCATCTCTACAATAGAGGTGTCGACAAGCGCACGATCTTTGCCTCGGTCAGCGACTACAAGAGGTTCATGATGCTGCTCTATCTCGCGAACAGCGAAGACGCGATACGCATCGATAATGTATTGAAGGGGTGCGCATATGACGCGGTTTTTACTAGAGCACGCGGGAAGCCGCTTGTAGCGATGGGGGCATTTTGTCTCATGCCAAACCATTTCCACATTCTCGCAACGCCCCTCGCCAAAAACGGCATCTCACGCTACATGCTTAAGCTGCAAACGGGCTACGCCATGTACTTCAACACCAAATACGAACGGACAGGATCTCTCTTTCAGGGTCCGTTCAAAAGCAAACACGCCGATGATGACGCGTACCTCAAATATTTGTTCTCATATATCCATTTAAACCCTGCCAGCATTAAGGACTCGCGCTGGAAGGAGAAAATGGTCGGGAGGAACAGATCGCACCTCAAAAAATACGTCGAGACATATGCTTTTAGTAGCTTGAGAGAATTCATTTCAGGTACTCATGTCATCACCGACCCAATTCCCTTTCCGAGCTATCTCTCGTCCAAAAAAGACATCGTCCATCACATCTCGGACTGGTTGGATAATGGGGAGCAATAGAAAGTAGCAAGGACTACCCTTGCTACTTGGCGTGATTCGGGAACTGTCTCGTGCTATGGTGTTGCGCACAGGAGAGGTGGCAGAGCGGTCGAATGCAACACACTGCTAATGTGTTGACCGGGAAACTGGTCCGAGGGTTCGAATCCCTCCCTCTCCGCAGGAACGTGAGACCGTGTTTCGCGACCGCTCCCCATCGGGAGTGGTTTGCGTTACGGTATAGAATGACTACCCTACAACCGAGCTAAGATTAATTAACCTGATTCGCATAGCGTCCTCACTGACAGCGTATTGTTTAGCGAGCGTTTCGATAGTGTTATCAGTTAAACCGTCCTTCGCAATCTTTTTGAAATCTTTTAGAAGCTTATGACGTGGCATCAATAACGCTGCCGCAAACATGTCAGCGTGCCTTTCTCGTAGTGTTCTAACTTCATTCTTACCTTTTCTAAAATCGACAAATGTATCTTTTTGAGGGTGCAGAAAGTAATGTCCTAATTCGTGCGCAATCGTGAATCGCTGCCGCACGGGCACCTCATTGCTGTTCACCCCAATTAAAGCGTGTCCATCCTTTCTTATTAGCATTCCTGAGAAGTCGGTACTAGGTGCCTTGCTGACGCGAATTCTCAAGGCCTCTGCCACTTCTTCAATAGGGGTCGGTGTTTCCTCGATACCGAGCTTCTCTAGGATCGCCTCCGCTGTTGTTTCAATTTTTTCTAAAATCATATGTTTATTATTTTTTCTTTCCAAAAAGCTCATCCGCCCACCGCACCGCTTTCGGTCCACCCTCCTTACTCACGTTATCTTTGTCTACTTTCGTAAGAGCATATCCATCGGGTACATCTGGGAAAAAATCTCGGATATCACAATTAAAAAGAGTTGCCAGTTCCCATAGCGCGACTGCGTTAATATTGTTCCTTCCGTTCTCAATATGGGTGATTGCTTCGCGGGTGATATCCAACTTCTCTCCAACAAGACGTGCGCTGAGCTTCCGCTTGCGGCGGAGCTCGGCAACACGTTGCCCCACCTCGACACGGATTTCCTTGCGGATACCGTCCTTGGCTTCGCTTCCATCACCTTTCAGTTTAACGCGGCCCTTTTTCATTGTGAGGATAATGTGTGGAAAACACGTGACGATTTATACCAATTGGTATTAAATATACCCTATGGCATTCAGAATACCATATTTTCTTACTAGCAACACTTGATGGAACTGCGTGTCAGGGTACCATATAGAGGCGGTTCCCCAGCGCCGCACTTTATATCTAAAGCTGGCAACAAATCACATTTATGAGCAAGAGCGCAAAGACCTTCCCAATCGGGCGCGATGCCAAGACCGGTGAGTTCGTTCCCGTGAAGGAAGCCAAGCAGCACCCTAGCACACACACGGTCGAGCGTATGCCGAAGTCGGGGTATGGCGACACTGAACGCAAGAAATAATCTATCACTTATGAAATTTGAAATCTATCGCGATGCTCGCAGAGAGTTTCGCTGGAGGCTCAAATCAGCGAACGGTCGAATCATCGCTGACAGCGGAGAAGGGTATGTCGCAAAGAGCGGGGCCGTAACGGCGGCTACCCGTTTCAAGAACAGCATATCAACTGCTCGCATCTTTGACCTAGTTATATGAAATTCAAAACGACATCTGATGTGCGTCTACGATCGGCTCCTGGGGTTGATGCTCCGGTCGTTGTAACAATGCCGACTGGCTTGATAGTCGAAAGCGATGAGTATTCGTGGAAGGCCGTCACACTACCGGACGGAAAGAAAGGATACTGCGCTGCTGATTATTTGCAGATAACGTCCGACACGCTATCCGTTCCCGTAGCGACCGGCAAGTGGTGCGCGCCAATCCGCACTGAAAAGTTCAAGGTCACACAGAAATTCCTCACCCCAGATCCGATGTACAAAATCACAGGGCATCACCCAGGTACAGATTACGGCACTCAGGGTGACGTAGCCGTGCCCTTGTATTTCTGTGCTGATGGCGAAGTGATAGAGAGCGGGACGCACAACGCCTTCGGGAACTACTTCTTCTACTACGTTCCTGAAGTCGACCGGACATTCGTTTACTTCCATCTCAAGGATGCAGCTCCGTTAAAAGGTAAATATAAAAGTGGCGAGCAATGCGGAATCACCGGCCAGACCGGGATGTCTAAGGGCGTCCATCTACACCTCGAATGTATCGTTGGAAAAAAGACATCTGTCGATCGCGCCCGCCTGTTCACATCGAAAGACGCGGTGGCTGTTGCGGCAGAAGATGCCGATACCTTTATCCGTTCGCGCCTCTCGAATGCGAAATAACGCACATAGCGAATCGAAAGAGTGTCGGTTACGCCGATTCCAAAATAACCCTCCGTCGGAAATCATTGATACACTTCTAAACTCGATCGATAACCACCTCAACAACGAAATCCGCGCGACCTTGAATGACGTGCCGTATCAGACGACTCTCCTTTTCCTTGGCATCCACGCATCTATCCTCACCATCTCGCATGGTTTGTACGGAAAAGACGATGCTGCTGCATACAAGGGTTTCCTCGAACGCTTTGTTGACGGCGCAGAACGCGACAAGAGGTTTTCAGAGATCGGAGGGTTGATTCATGACTGGCGGAACGTGCTCGCACACCAATGGATCGGCAGCATCGGCCACTCAATTGGCTACGATTACAACATGGCCGAGGGGTGGAAGGTTGTCGGTGATATCACCTTCATCAATCCGAAGATATATGCCGAGCATTATCTCAAGGCATTCAAAGCAGGTTCTCCGCTGTGGGGATTCGATACGCACCTCACAGACACCGAGCTCGAAGAAGCAAAGGCGAGACTTCTCAAGAAATATATCGCGAGGTAAAGGGGCACTACTTCTCCAGTGTCACCACTCCGCGCGTGAGGACGAGTTTGCTCTTGATGCACAGCAGTAGCTCGCGCTTTTCCGTCACGCTACCTTCCTTCAGAAGATATTTGGCGTAGTCGCGTAGGTCGATTTCTTTTTGTGGCTTGGCGTTCGCTGCCGTGCCGGTGAATGCGCGTTGGAATTTCCGCATGCGCTCTACCTCGGACTCGAACTTCTCCCGCATGCTGATGTTGTTGAGGTCGATGTGGTCCATGATCTTCACCGTTTGCGTAATCAACTCTTCCTCGCGGACATAGCCGTTCTTGCAGTCCTTGTCCCGTGCGCGCGTGCAACCGTAGTAGACGTAGCGGTTGGAGCTGCCATCCTTTAGCTTCTTGAATTTTTCCTCCGCCGTGATGCCCGAGCCGCACGCTCCACATAGCATGAGTTTGATAAAGGCGAACTCCTTTATATCGGAGCGTATGATACGGTCGCGCTTGAGCTGTTCCTGTACTTTGTCGAACAGATCCTTCGTTATCAGTGGCTGATGTTTGCCGTCGTACCAGATGCCGCTCTTCACTGGGTACTCGAAGACACCGTAGTAGAAGGGATTTTGCAGAACGACATAGACGCTACTTAGCGTCATATTTTTATTCCCTCGACTTTTGAAATTCAGCTCAAACTTCAGCCACTGGTATATTTTCCTGCCACTCCATTTTTCGTTCGCTACTTTCTCGAACATCTGCTTTACCACTGGTGCTCGCAGAGTGTCTACTACCGCATGACATTTTCGGTCCATGTGCTTCTCATTGCTGTAGCCGACCGGCGCAACGCCCGGCCGCAGCCCCATCTCGCAACGGGTTCGTAGCCCGCGTTTTACGTTCACACCTCGATTGTCATTCTCAAGCTTCGCTTGCGAACCGAGAATCATCAGGAGGAACTTCTCGTTCGGATTGTTCCTAAAGCTCTGGCTATGCGTGCGTATCTCTTGGAGACCACCTGCGTCCATAAGATCCACTATCTTGCCGAGGTCGCCCGCGTTTCTACTAATACGGTCCGGTGCCCACGTGAGTATGCCGTTGTATTTACCAGCACGTAGGTCCTCGATTATCTCGTTGAAGACCGGCCGTGTGCCGGTCTCCTTTGCGGAGTGGCTCTCTCGCTTCATCTCAACGATCTCTAGTCCCTCGCGATCTGCGAGCTGAAGCATCTCCTTTATCTGCGAGTCGATGGAGAGCACTTGGCGCTCCTCCGACTCGGTGCTCTTTCTTGCATAGAGGCAGTATTTGACCTTAACGGGCTGTGCTACGGGGTTCTGCCTCTTAATGTCCCCGAAGCTCGGCCTTATCGATGTTTCCATACACCCCAAGGGATGACGCAACGGTGGTAGGAGTCCAGAGCGTCCGAATGCCCCTAGACCCATGATTGACAGAGGGGATAGCTTATTTGATATATTATAAATATATTGACCCAAACGTAATAGGATGATACATTTACCGTAAGTAAGATATATTTATGAAACAGAGTGATAAAAAAGACCGATTCAAGAGACTCGCCACCAAGCGCACAGCGGAGATTCTCAAGAAATTGAGAATCCTGAGTAACTGCGCAAATCGTAGCGCGTACGACTACTCCGAGGAAGAGATTGCAAAAATCTTCTCTGCGATAGAAAGAGCAGCAAAAGATGCTCGCTCAAAATTCTACTTCTCACGTCAGGGCGATAACTTTAAACTCTAGAACCCATGTTCAGCTTCTTTAAGAAAACGACAGGGCCTGATTGGAGTTTCCAGCTCACGGCAATCTCGAACATCGTCGATGATTTTGAACGAAATCCGAAAGGTCGATTTCTGCTGGTCTTACCAACCGGTGGTGGTAAGACGCTAACCGCCATACGCTCTCTCAACGAGATGGTAAGTCGGGGTACTATCAAGGCCGATAATAAGGTTCTTTGGATAGTACATACACTTTCTCTTCAGTCGCATGCAAAGAAAAACCTTGAGAGCGAGAAGAACATTAAAAAGTTCTCTCTCAATCCGAAGTTGAAAGAAATTGTTGATGTGCGAATGAAAGCGGAAGCTACAAGAGCACTCCAGGTGCAAAATAACTATCGCCTGATCGTCATCGACGAGGCTCATCATGCCGCGGCTAATACCTACAGTGAGTTTTTTGACTATCCAGTTGGAATTCTAGGCCTGACTGCTACGCCTCACCGAATGGATGCACGGGAGCTACCCTTCGACAAGGTTTCGTACTCAATAACATTCCGCGAACTCGTGCAACGCAAAGTAGTCCTGTTGCCGAAGTTCTTGCCTGAGGTTAGGACTGGAATAAAAATCGAGGTCACCTCACTTGGTGACGAGGATCAGCTCGAGAGGTTCAATAGCAAGGAGCGTAACGACCTTGTCGCCCATACAATTTTTCAAGAAGCAGGCAGACACAAATTCAAGAAAGTAATTGTCTTCGCCGGTACCAACGCTCACGTAAAGCGTCTGTACGAAACTCTTTTAGCAGAAAACGAAAGGCTGGGGAACCCTTTTGGGCATGTTGGGTATATTTATGGTGGCGATAATAACGACAAAGGTTTATCGAACGAAAAATATCTGGAGTGGCACCACTTGCAGAGTTCCTCGATTCTTGTTAACTGCAAGATTTTGAATGAAGGCTACGACGACCCGAATATCGACACTGTTGTTATGGCAACTCCAACAAACTCGATTCTCTATTACCTCCAATGTGTCGGTCGGGTAGTGCGAACTCCGGAGGATCATCACAATGCAAAAGCGTTTGTCGTTGAAATTGTCGATCAGCTCCCGAACGTTGCTTACCGGATTGATAATCGTTGGTTATTTGCCGAAATCTCGGATTATTTGGAACCAACCATTATCGACGCAAAGGGAATATGGCCGATAAGGATCGTTAAAGCGATCGCGAAGCTTATATCGTTACGTGTCGTTCTTAGTGACATCCCCAGATCAGCACTGTTCGCTCTTCTTTTAGGCAGACGGGTGAGCTTCCTTTTATTCAACGATGTCCCGTATCAGAGCTTGGGAAAATGGCGTTCGATCACGATGCAAGACGGAGACATAAAACAAATTCAGATGTTCAATGACTTGTCAGAGAATATCGATGAGTACTATCCTCTCAATCACGATTATCTGATCGAGAAAAAGTATCCACAGGAGTCACAGAATTACCCGATGAATAGTCGAGCCTACAGGTCAAGCCTTATGGCCGCTCTTAGGCGAGCCGCGACTCTAAAAACGGACAAAAAGCATGTCGATACCCTGATTTACTTATCAGTGCAATAATAACTATTAAATATGGCTATAAACCCAGATCTGCTTAAGGAAAAAGTGCTAGATATCGAGAGTCTCCTGCTCGACCCCAATAACCCTCGATTTTCGAGGCATCATAACGACATAACACCCTTTGAAAAGGTGGCTGATCCTGCCGTACAGAAAGTTGCTTATGAACAGATGCTGTCGCGCGCAAACCACTTTGAGATCGAAGACTTGGTTGCGGCAATAAAAGCTGATGGATTCATTCATGTTGATAAGATATTTGTCCAGAAAGTAAAAGACAATAAATATCTCATTATTGAAGGCAATCGTCGTATTACAGCAATAAAGAAAATCCTTGAGGACGATGCTGAGACAATCGAACCTGAGTTAAAAAAACAGATCTCGAAAATCCCATGCATAGTTATCGACACCAGTGAGCCTGGTGCGGAAGAACTGATACGCAAGATTCTCGGACTTCGCCATCACGGGTCTATTCTTCCGTGGAAACCTCTGCCGGCAGCTTTCAATCTCTACAGAGAGTACATGTTGGCGCATTGCTCTGGAGATGCGACGTTAGCAAAAGACCCTGAGAACTTTCAGTATGTTCCAGCTACCGCAAAGCGCGTTGCTGCCATGTTCTCAGTAAATCTTTCCGACGTAAGACAGAAGGTGAAGCTCTATAGGGTCTATCTCCAACTGATGGATACGTCTAAGAACGCAAAAAATGTCGTAAGCCCAGATTCCTTCTCGATGATAGAAGAGACCTTGAGTAAGCAGGCTCTTAAGAATTTCTTCGGCTACGATGAGACGTCGTCGACTCTCTCCGAAGAAGGTGCTGAAAAAATCTTGGATTTATATTTCGGCTTAAATGAAAAAGAGCCCGTCATAACGGAAGCATCTGCAGGTATGTCGAACGTTCGCGATTTTGCTTTTGTTGTCTCGGAAGGAACCGCCGAAGATACTCGAAGAATTGTTGAGGATCGTGAAAAAGCTGGAGACGTCCGGACAACAGTTGCTGCAAAGATACTTAAACACACCCTTCAACATGCCTTGGAGATTGTTCTGAATGAACTTAACAAAATCAATGTCGGAGAAATGGGTACCGATGGTTTCGCTCCGAACGAGAAAGAAAACATTGTTAACATCGACAAGAAAATGAAGCTCCTTAAGAGAGCAATGGGCTTAAAGGACTAGAGATTCTTCGTTGCCAGTACTTCCTTTGCCTTCTTTCTGTCTCCGGTGCAACTAATAATTCTTGGTGCATCCAAGATAATCATCTTAAAACCGAGGGAGGAGTAGAGTTTTATGATGCGATCTGTTGCTTCGTTTGAAAGCACAACAGGTCCTTTGTGCTTCGATAGCCATTCGGCAGTTCGCACTTGGTCGTCCCAAGAAAATCCTCCCATAGAGTAGTGTGTGAACGGTACGTCGTAAGGCGGATCTGCGTACACAAAATCATCGGGATCGAGCTTCATCGATTCAAAGTCTTTCTGGGTGAACTTCCAATCTTTAAAAACCTTTTGTTGCTCAGGAAATTCCCTTTGATAGTTTATAGTTGCTGTCCTTCCAAACGGGATGTTGTAAAAACCTTGTCTGTTGAAACGGCAAAGGCCATTAAATCCGGTCCGATTTAGGTAATAGAAGAGTTCCGCAACTTCTTTCGTCTTTTGCTCACCCTCTTTTAGGAGGTGATTGAAGCGCTCACGATTCCTGTAGTAAGCATCCTCATCGTTTTTAAGTGGAATAGTAATTTCGAACCCTTTCTTAATTTGTTTGTAGAAATTTATTAAGTGCGGATTTACGTCATTTACCCAGGCCTTTTCAGGTAGCAGGCCAAGCGTTATCGCGAGGCCTCCACAAAAAGGCTCAACAAATCTTTTTTCTGTGTGAGCTGTCCACAGTTCTTTTAGATGTGGTAGGAGCCATCTTTTTCCTCCTGCCCATTTAAGGGGGGGTCGAAGTGGGATGCGAGTTGAGAGGGTGACACTAACGTTGATAATTTTTTTCATGATCCGGTGTAATGATTATAACTTGCTGAGGATCTTCCCGATACAGGGATGACACAGATCTAGCAATACTTTGAGCCAAAGATCGCGATAGTGTTGGTAACCCTTCGCAAGGCCCCAAAGCTAAGCTAGGGTGCCAAGCGATAGCCTTAAGTGCTATCATGTTCTTGCAGAACTAAATATAAGCCGACCTAACCCTTGGCGTTAAACCCGAGGCACGGTCGCAAAACCCGCTAGAGATCAAAGGACTCCTGGTCAGAGTCACTCTAGCGGGTCATATCGGGAAACCGGTATGGGTTTGGCCGAAAGGTCGGACCGCGATGGCCAGGAGCCTTTTGATTAGGCTCACTCCGTCGCACTAAAACCCGCTAGAGTTATGTCATTAACCGCAATCATCGCGCTACTTCAGAGTGCACTATTATTAATCGCAATGGCGCAATCTACGCCTAATCTGCCGCAAAGTTTCCGCGACAACGCAATCGCTGTTGCACAGCAAGCTATTAGTCAGGCAAACTTATCACTAGCTTCAGGTTCACTAACTCCAACACAAACCGTTCCTGGCACGGCTGTACCTTCTCAGATACCTGTTCAGGTACCTCCAGCGCAGTCACATCCAACATCACCGTCCGTACCCACTGGACCTACGCCGAAGCAAATATCAATTCAGAGCAACGTCTGTAATCTTTCAGGCACCAATCTCAAAACCGAATACGTGCTAAGTGATCTTCTGCAAAACGGAAACATTGATGGACGTATCTTTATGAACGCCTACGTTCTCGATCAAGAGGGTCGTAACTACTTCAGTAATAATCCACCGTACTCGATGACAATAACGACGAGCGATCACTCGAACGATCAGACCACGAATGGATCCGGTAGCACAGGTCCTTGCGGGTACCACTACAGCTACGCATTCTATGCAACCAGGATGGGAACATACACGGTCACATACTCAATACCCGTGTTGAATCTTTCAAAGGCCGTCACAATAACCGTGAAGGGTCCCGAAAAGCCGATTATTAGTTCATCTGGAATTACAGTTTCTACATCTCAACAAGAAACTGATTATCCCTTAAGTCAGCGTAGTAATTTTAGCGGTTCCAATGTCAAGTATTGGTTTCAAGCCGCGAAGCCGGATTCGTACATAACAGCCCAATGTTCTGACTCTGATACCCCATTCACCAAAGTCGATGTGGTATCTAGTCTAGGCGCAGACGGGCGCTATTACCCACGCGCACAAGTTTCCAGCGGCCAATTGTTCTCCGGAAGTACAACGTGCAAGTTCATTCATGGTAGTGATAACTCAATGACTATAACTACCGAGAGCGATCCCATCACACTGAGTGTCGAATAGGTACTACTCGAGCTTCTCCTGTACGTCGCCTTCTTCCGTCTCGTCTTTCAGCATCTCGAAGCGCTCGAACATCCAATCCTCGGCTTCGTGGGCGTTATGCTCATGCCGGTCATCGATGTCTCCGGTTAGTTTTTCCTTCATCCCTTTGAACACGACTTCAGCGTTCCGAACGTCGCGCCTCTCCTCACGATGTATTTCTTCCGTGCTCTTTGTCTCGCGAATATGGCTATGCTCAGGGACTTCTTTTTTGGTATAACGCGGATGATTGTGGGTAAGCCAGAACCTGACAGCCCACGGTTCTCCATTTTTAACTGCACGTATAAGCTGGGACTCGCTCATGTCATTGACCAGAAACCTTCCTTCTTCAATCGCGTGATCTGCGGCCCGCGCGAAAACAAAATCGTTGGTTCGCCATCGGTAGTAGGTGGCGCGAGATATGCCCGCTCGTTCGCAGGCGATCTGCGGAATCGGTGTTGTCTGCAGTTGCCGGACAATCTGACGCATCTTAGCCTCCTGCTTCGGCGATTGCCGAGCGGGCATATTAGGCGGATAGACGCGTTCCGGTTTTCCCATACAAGGTTGCTACGCTATCTTCTCGGCCTTCTTTCCGGTGTGCTTTTCCCAGCGCGCGATGATGACCTGAACATACGTCGGCACCTTCTCCATTCCATAGCAGCGACGTCCAAGGGACGTGGCCGCGATCAATGTAGATCCCGATCCGGAGAATGGTTCTAGCACAAGATCCCCACGCTTTGTTAGCACTTTGATGTACGGAATCAGAATCTCGATAGGTTTTGTCCCGAATATAATTCCTTGGCCGGAACTTTTCTCGTCGGCTGCGATGTGCTCTACGTGGTCTGTAGGACAATACTTCTTGCCTTTTCCATAACTTTCCCAGTGCGGTCTTCCCGATGTTGCGAAAACAGCCGTTTCGTACTCGCTCTGAAACAGATCGTCATCTTCGCGTTCATCATTCAGAACGACATCGCCGGACGTTCCAACCAATGCAACGTCATGCTTGTTGAAGAATTTATGCTTCGCCGCAAAGCCTTGCACGCGATTTGGGATGTGCCAGACGATTGTATTGCGGTACTTCCAGTGTTTTTCAAGTGCCTCCCAAATGACCTTGAGATTCTTCGGATTCTCAAACGTGATGATAGCAAAATCATCCTTCTGCACCGCAGCGACGTTCTCCATCCACAGGTCGGTGAAGTTTTCGGGTAGCACGTCGGTTTCGAGGTACTTACGATTCTTCTTCAATCCGAATCCTTCGGTCACGCCATCCTTCTGTTTTGTTCTGCCCTTGAGGTAATCGAGAATATAGGGTGGGTCGGTAAAGCACATGTCGGCTTTCTCGCCGTTCATAAGTTTCAGGACGTCTTCTTTAACGGTTGAATCGCCGCACATGAGACGACTACCGTCGAGGTCGAAGATATCGCCCTTCTGAACAGTTACTTCTCCGATTCCAATTTTTTCGAGCTCATGCTTGAGGTCGAATGTCTCGGACTCGGGATCAAGGTCAGCGAATACGTCATCTAGTTCCTCGGATGTGAATCCGATGTCTTTGAGAAGGACCGCGTCAAAAGTCGCAAGAATGTCCAAGTCCCATTCTCCGGTGTTTTTGTTGAGGCGAATTGTTAATTCGCGCTCTCGTTTTAGATCCTCGATTTTCACGTACACGACAGGTATCTCGGTATAACCAAGTTCTTTCGCTACACTCAGTCGGAAGTTTCCTCCCATGACCACGTTTTCACGGCCGGAAGCACTGTTGCAAATTATCGGGTCTACTAATCCGAATCGGCGAATACTCTCGCGGAGCATCGCAGTTTTATCTTCTGGCCAGCGACGGGGATTGTGCTCGCTGGCTTTGAGCGCGTCGATTGAAACGTGCTCGATCTTTATCTTTGTTTCCATGGTTGCTGATAGTTTAGGTAACTAACGCATCCATGAAAGCTCTTTTTGAGTGGATCGACCGCCAACCAAAAAAGCAGTCATTGCCCATGACTGCCCATCGTTCTAGTTAATAGAAAACGGGCAAGCCAATCTTAGGCTTTAACCGCTTTCGGCGGAGGAATGATGCATTCCTTCCATTCAGGGAGTCTCTGTCGTTCCAACGCGATTACTCACGTTGCCCTGAGTGCACTTATATCTCAATGATATACCTTGCCTAGATATTGGACAGGTACCTTATCCACAGCTATTTTGGCAGGCATTACTAGCCCTTAACCATTTATATGAGCACACCCCACCTCAAACCACGTCAGTACTATATCGATCTGTACGACCGCCATACGGTTGAGCAGTGCCGTCGAACTGAGCAATCATTCAAGAACAAGGATACCGATCCGCCTGAGAGTAAGGAGGTTAGCAAAGAAGACGCCGTTCGCATAAAGGCAGTTGCGAGTCGGTGGTACCTCCACATGCAGATGGGAGAGCGGTATCTGAAAAAAGAAACGACGATTCGAGAATGGATGGACGCTGATGAGAAGAAAGACGAGTTATTGGAATCCGCGCAATCGCCCGAGGGTATTCGGTGTCTGACCTGTCGCAACGTCGTGAAGCCAACCTTTAAGGAGTTGTGGACGGAGCACAATAAGCCGGACCGCGTCTTATTCATGTACGACTGTCCGAATAAATGCCTTCCGCGTCGCTCGTTCTTTTCCGACGGCGAAGAATGGAGAACCAAGCCGAATCTCTGTCCGCAGTGCGATGCTCAACTCGACAAGAAAATGAAGGACAACGGCGAGAAGCTAATCACGACACACACGTGCTCGAAATGTCGATATACAAACGTCGATGAGTACGTCTGGACGCATAAAAAGGAAGAAGAATTTGATGAGAACTTTGCGAAAGACCGTGACCGTTTCTGTTTGTCGGAAGAGGAAGGCCAGAAATATTACGCCGAGAAATTGAACTTGGAACAGATGGGCAAGTTCATGGAGGAGTGGAAAGAAAAAGAGAAAGTTCGTGCCGAAAAGTTAGTAGCCAACCCGAAAGGATTTCATCTCGAAGGTGTGGGTTACAGGTGTTCCATTTGCGACGACAGCACGTCGGAGGGCAACAACTGGTACGACGAGTACGGTATCAAGTGTCTTGTTTGCCAGAAAGCGATAGACGACGGAGAGATACCGGTTTCACTCGCCAAGGACGAAGACAGTTGGTACAGCAAACACGATCTCGATTACCACTTCAACGTTACAGGGCAAACACTGCGCAGATGGATCAAGGCAGGAATCATCAAAGCTCGTACCGTGAGCCACTACGGCAAGGGCGTTCACACGGAGCTATTTCTGTTGGAGGACAACAAGGATTTCTTGCCGCCAAAGAAGCTCCTCGAAGGGAGATCCGTGAAATACAGGAAGGACGGCAAGGACTGGCATAGCATGCAAAAGTGGTATGAGTTCCTTGATCCACATAAACACCTTAAGGGATACAAAATCATGAAGCATATGCGGGTGGTGCCGCCTGAAGAGATGAAAGCTAGAGAAGAGGAGGAAAAGAGGAAAAGGGAGGAGCGGCGGCAAAAACGAGCACGGGTGGCGCAAAAGAGAAAAAAGTAACACTGTGGTGTCTCATTTGTCTCATTTTGGAGGTATAATACGGCTATGGCAGACGATAAGAAAAAGGTAAAGGAAGACCGTAATCTAATTAGCTTCAAGGAGCACTATGAGGTGTACTACGCCGTGAATCAGCTGAAGAAGCAGTTTCCCGACGAAACCAAAGCGGACATTAAAGATGCGCTCTTTGATGCGGCAAAGCAGGTAAAACCGAGTGAAGGAAGAGAGAAAATTATGCGGCTGGCGCGCAAAGATCTTCGAGACTAGCGACCGTTCCCCCTAAAATCGCCCAGTCGCAAAGTCGCCCAAAAACCCTTACACTGCTTGGAAGGGTTTGGTTCATGACCGAGCCTCACCGCAGATTAAAACTTCCGAATCCGAAAGGTGGGAAGAAGCCCGCGCCAAAGGCGCGGGTGTGGGCAAAAGATGCCGTCGCTTCGCGACGAATTGGGACGGGACGGGAATTTCAAAACGGGCGGATTTGTCAC
>Ga0080064_1001261_pt1 | contig 53537 bp, 41 predicted proteins | sample Subgrocontami54m_FD_69260 | JGI IMG/M metagenome (GOLD analysis project Ga0080064, IMG submission 69260) | Subsurface groundwater microbial communities from S. Glens Falls, New York, USA - GMW46 contaminated, 5.4 m (SPADES assembly) (version 2) ...
CCGTGCGCGCTGTACCCGCCCCGTCCGTTCGGGGAACCCGCGCAGCCGCGAGCATTCGGCCGAAGGTCCCACTCTCCTGTCGTGCACGTCGAGCCGTCGGCACCCGCGGCATCGACGGTCGCTGCGGCGTCGGCGACCGGCACGCCGTCGTCGCTCGTGGAGCCAGCATCGTTGGCGCCGCCCGCGTCCGTCGGCGGCGGACCGCCAAGCGCGCCGTCGAGCAGCGCGAGGTACCGGTCGACGCGCGTCGCGTAGCTCGTCGACACGCGACACCCCGCGGGCCCGATGCTCGTCACGCCGATCAATCGCCCGGTTGCGCGGTCGAGCACAGGTCCGCCGCTGTCGCCGGTGCACGTCCACGTCGCGCCGGTCGTAGAAAAGACGTTTGGCTCGACGACGCTCACGGTTGCGAGGCCCCGGTGTTTCGTGCCGAGATCTGTAGGGTCGGCCGCTCCGGGAATCGTGTACCCGTATCCGATCAGCTCGACCACGTTGCCCATGGTCGGTGGCGTTCGGGAGATCGGAACCGCCGGAACCGTGAGGTCCTCTTGCACGATCAGCACGGCGATGTCGTCGCCATTGCGTCCGGACCCGTCGACGTAGGGCCCCGGCGTGGATCGGACTTCTGTGACCGCGATCGTGCGCTCGGCCGCCGCGAAGCTCGGACCCGTGCGGACGGTCAGTTCGGTGATCGGAACGGACGCCCACAGGGTCGTCCCGACGTCCCGATAGACACAGTGCTTGGCGGTGACGACGACACGGGCGCCGACGACCGTGCCGGTACACAGGCGCACACGGGTCGAACCGGCGGCCTGTTGAACGACCATCACGACCGACGGCGCTCCGGGCTCGAGCGTGCCGTGGATGACCCGCTGCGCGATGCTCGACGAGCCATCGGTGAACGCGCAACCGCCGAGTGCGATCACGTGGAGCGCGAAGACGGCTGCGATCACGCGAGACGATCGACGCGCGGCGCAGTGGTTCCAACGCGGATTGGCGCGCATCGTGGGATCGAACGCTACCACGACGCGGCGTACGTCGCGCGGGTCCGACGCGACGCCGTCAGGGGCACGCCGTCAAGCAACGCCACGCGGTGGACATGCACGTACACGACTCGGGGGCGAGCACATAGGCAGCGGCGGGGCCATTTCGGCGAGACCGTGCGTCGACGATCGCTTCGCGTAAGAGTCCTTCGAAGAACTTCGAACACGCACAGACATCTCGATCACGCTACCACGACGTGCGGTGTGGGAATATGGCTCGGGCACGCGATACGAAGGCGGACTGATGCAAATGCGAGCCGCGGGCGCGCACGCCACCATCAGCAGCCGTCCCCGCCGCACACCGGCGTCGGTGGCGGAAGCGCCGTGCCCTCGGGCAATTCCGCATCGTACCGGACACCCGCGGCGTTCTGCTGGCCGTCGATGTCGTCCAGCACGACGGCGTCCCGCATCGACGACCGACTCACAGCGCCCTCCGCATCGAGCTGTCTTGCGATGCGTGCGTGACGCAGCGTGAATGTCGCGCCCGACGCGAAGAACCCGAAACCTCCGTCGAGCAACACCGCGCGCTCGACCGTCGCGCGGCAGCCACTGCCGACGTGCAGGCCGTACGACACCGTCGCCCCTGCGGGACGGTACGGCATCTGCGATGTGTCCAGTCGAAGTGAGCTCGAGCGCACGCCGGCGACGAAAAGGTCGTGCACGTCCGCGTGCGACGCCGCGCGCGTCGCGTTGACTGCGGCGTCGCTCTGCGCGACGACGGCAAGCCCGGCAGCAGCGACCCGCGCCACGCCCACGCGATCGAGCGTGCCGGCTGAGCCTACCGCGAGAAGCACACCGCTGCCGAATCCCGCTCCACTCGGCACGACGTCGGTGATCAACACGTCCCGAAGCTCCACGTGCGTGCCCTGCTCGCGAGCGGCGACGCCGGACTCGTTCGCGTTCGAGATCCACGCACGCGTCAGTTCGAGCCGAGCGCCGTTTGCAGCATACGCGCCAATGCCGCTCTCATCGCGAAACGTGCGTGTCGACGCGATGGACAGGTCGTCCGCCGTCACGCGGGTACTCGCCTCGTCAACGACGAGTCCGTAGTCCGTGTTGTCTCGGATGAGCACACGGAGCAGATCGGCCTGCGCGCCCTGCCGGAACGACATTCCGCGGCCGGAACCGACGCCGGGCGGCGGCCGCGTGCCCTGGACGACCGTGTCTCGCAGCGAGAGGGTCACGCCAGCGCCGCCACCGAAGACGCCGACATCGAGGTTGTCCACCACCGTGATCCGCTCGGCTTCCAAACGCCCGACGAGCGACACGTCGATGCCGCGTCCGGCGCGGCCGTCGAGCCGCGCGCGCGTATCGCGGATGAGCGCGTCGCGAAGGACGACCGCAGCGCCGGTGCCGCTCACTACAATGCCTGCTTGGGTGTTGCCGGCAAACAGTACACGCTCGGCGACAACGTTGCCCCCCTGCGGAACGGAGAGCCCGAAGCCAAACAGTCCGTCGCCATTCGCGTTCGTGTTCCGCACGATCACGTCCGAGACTTGCGCCGTCGCGTTGGTCACGGCGACGCCGGCCGCGTGATTGCCGTCGAGGACAGACGAGGCGAGCGTCAGCTCCGCCATTCCCTGCACTTGGATCCCGACTCCGGAGAAGGTCCGTATCGTCGGCGCGGTCCGGCGCACCCAAGCTTCGCGGATGACGAGCGAGGTGCCGCTTCCGTCGGCGAACGCTCCAAACTCCGTGTTCTCGGACACGAGGGTGCGACTGGCCGTCAGCCGCGCGCCGCCGAGGGCGTACAACCCGCTCGTGACGATGGACGTGCCGGCGGCTGTGTGCTCGACGCGACTGTCGTCGACCGTGACCTCGGAACCTGCGCCCTGCGACGACACTCCGAACAGCCGGTTGTTCGTCACGATCGTCGCGCGAACTGTGGCACGGCCGGCTGCGTTGACGTCGATCCCGAGACCGAGTCCACCGTCCGGCTGACCTCGCGTGTCGCGCACCATCGAATTCTGCAGCTCGACCGACGCACCGCGCCGGACCACGACGCCGGCGGCCGCGTTCCCGTCCACGAGCGTCCGCACCGCCCGCAGCGTCGAGCCGTTGTCCGCCACGATGCCGACGCCGGTGGTTCCGTCGCGCCGCGCCTGCGTCGCACGGACGACGACATCCGTCGCCGTGCACATCGAGCCTGCGGCGGTGACTGCGAGTCCGTAGTCCCGGTTGTTGTCGATCACGCAGCCGTCCACTCGCGCCACTGCGCCGACCTGCACGACGAGGCCACGCCCCGCGACGTCGTTGCCCGCGGCCGTATCCCGAATGACGCTCGTCGAGAGAGCGAGCGACGTGGTCGTGCCGGTGACGACCACACCAACGCCACGGTTCGCCACGAGCACGCTCCGCGAGACGTCGACTCGCGCGCCGGGAAGCACGGCCATTCCCCAGCCGAGGTTGCCCGCAGCGTTGGTCGCACCGTTGCGAACGACGAGGTCGGATCCCGCGAGCCGAGTTCCGGCACCGGCCGCGAGAAGGCTCGTGCCGCGAGCGCCATCGACCACCACGGATTCGACGCGCACGTCGGCGGCCCCGTCCGCGTGAACGCCATTGTCGCCGCCGGCGATCGACACGCCGCGCAACTCGGCGCGAACGCCCGCCACGCGAAGTCCCGCGCCTGTGACCGGCTCGATGCGAACGCTCGCCGCGCAAACGCCGATCACGTGTGTGTCCATCGCGGGCGCGACCGATTCGCGATACGTGCCTGCGGCGACGAGCACCCAGCCGCCGGCGCCCGCCGCCCCGATACCAGCGGCGATCGACGCGAGCGGCCGGGCGATCGACCCGTCCGCTCCGACGGGATCCGCGCCTGCGCGAACGTGCACGACCGTCGCTCCAACCGCAGCGGGTCCCGGATCTGCGTACTCGCTGGCCGGGCAGTCGACCATCGCGGTGCGCGTGCAGCCACCGCCAGGGAGCGCAGCCGCCGGGGAACCGCAGTTCGTTTCGAACATCGGGTCGCACGTGCCGTCCGCTCCGCGACGCCAGCCCGGCAGGCACGAAGAGATGCCAGCCTCGGGGGACCACGCGTCGTCTCGTGCAGCAGGTCCCGCGTCGGGCGACCAGTCGGCCGCCGGCGGCCCGCCGGGCTCGCCCGGTTCGCGCCATGCGCCGCCAGGCGCTCCGTCCGGCCGGAAGTAGAACGGAGTCACCGTCGCGCCATCGGGGAGAACCACACTTCGACGCACAGAAATGTCGCGGCCGTCACACGCTCCAGGCGCCGCACCGCCGCCCGGCACGCACAGGAGAACGGCCGGACCGCAACCGCCGAGCGCGTGGAACACCCACTCGGCAGGGCACGACCAACCGTCCGCGGCATCGGTCCGTCCGCCCGGGCCGCACGCGCCAGCCAGCAGCGCAGCCACGACGGCGAGAACGCCCACGACGCGCATCATGCGAGACTACGCCCCGGAGTCTGCGTTCGCCAGAGCGTCGCGTGGTGCCACGCCGCTCGACAAGAGCAGGCCGCAACGCGTCGCGCCTCTCACGTGGACCGACGACTCGGGCCCGCACGAGTTGCGCATCGAGAAAGCCATCTCGCTCGGCTCATCGCCGCGCGCGCCGCCGATCGCGAGGTTGTCGCCCGCGTCCGCGCGCGTCCACGCCAACTGAGCCGGAACGCATCACCCGTCCGCGGCGAGCTTGCGTTCTCCCATGTTCGCGTCGATGGCCCGATGCTACGATGCCGAACTGGTTGGCACGTGCCCGAGCGCGAAGGAACCGATCACACACGAGGTCGCGAACGCGGGTCGTCCTTCGCGAGGCGCATGGCGATCGCACTCGCGTGTGCGCTCTTCAGTTGCACGATTGCCGGGTGCATCGGTGTCCCCGGGACCGCGGCGTGTCAGGCCACGAGTTGCACGAGCTGCGCGGCCATGAGTGCGTGCGGATGGTGCAGTTCGACCGGCCGTTGCCTTGCGGGGGTCGCGACGGGGCCGACGGACGGCGTCTGCACGGGAACATGGGTTTGGCTGTCGTCCGCCTGCGGTGCAGCCGACGCGGGCGCCGACGCGATCGCGGACAGCGGGGCCGTGGACACGTTGGCGTCTCAAGACGCCGCGCCGGACGTAACGCGCATCGACGCCGTCGCGCGCGACGTTCCCGCGAGTCGTGATGTCCTCACGGGAGCCGATGTCGTGGCACCCGGCAGTGACGTCGTGCCGGTCGGACCTTGCACCGGTCTGCGCGTCGGCACGGTGTGCGCGCGCGACGACCAGTGCTGCTCGGGAGTTTGCATCGCGTGGTGCCACTGCCTCGATCCCGGCGCACCTTGTCGGTGGGGGGACACGTGTTGTTCGGGAGTCTGTCGCGACGGCCGGTGCGCCTGCCAGCCACTCGGGGCGACTTGCGTCGGGAGCAGCGGTTGCTGCACGGGATGGTGCGATGGCGGGCTGTGTGTGTGCGCTGCATCTGGCACTCGCTGCGCGAGCTTCCGCGAGTGCTGCAGCAACGTCTGCCTTCCGGGCGGCTTGTGCGCGTAGGCGTGCGCGCCCTCACGCCCGGTACACGCGCACGGCACTCACTTGCTCGTCGGTCTCCGCACGCGCGTTCCATGCTGCGGCACAACGCTCCGCTTGCTGCCGCGATTCGAGCAGTCCGTGCGCGTTCACGGAGGACGCACTCTGCATCGTGTTCGTACCGCCGTCCTCGCACGCCCCCGCGCGCACGCACGACCACCAGGGCTCCATCAATTCGCACACGTCGTAGCCGAGCAACTCGAGTTCGGCCGCGGGCGCCGCTGTCGCAATGGGCAACGCGCCCGGCCGCTGCGCTCGCTCCTGCGGCACTTCGAACACGATCACTTCGACGTCGCGGGCCCCCGCGCGCTCGGCCTGCAAGCGCATCGTCAGCGCATCGTCGAGGTCTTCGAGCACTCCGTCACCACTCGCCAGGGCCTCGCGGTAACGCGCGTACAACCGTGCGACGCGAGCATCGGGCGCGGGAGCACCGTCGAGTGGCGTGCGGTGCAGTCCGCGGTACGGCACCGCCGGGTTCCAGCGCAGGAGCAGCGCGCCGCGATCGATCATCGGCCGCTACGCACCGAGCGGGTCGCGTCGAACGATGGTCTGTTCACGGTCCGGACCGATCGAGACGATCGCGATCGGCACGCCCACTTCGCGCTCGATCATCGCGAGATAGTCCTGCGCGGTCTGCGGCAACGCATCGAGCGCGCGCGCGCCACCGATGTCGCCGCTCCAACCGGGAAAGTCTTTGTACACGGGCGTCGCGCGATCGAGATCGTCGACGGGAAGATCTCGCGTGTCCGCATCGCCCACGCGATAGGACATGCACACCGGGATGTGCTCGTAGCCGGCGAGAATGTCGAGCTTCGTCACGACCAGCGCCGTCAGCCCGTTGACACGTGCGGCGTATCGCAGCGCGGGCAGATCGAGCCAACCCACTCGCCGCGGGCGACCGGTGACCGCGCCGTATTCCTCGCCGGCCTCGCGAAGTGCGTCGCTCGCTGCACCCGACAATTCCGTGGGGAATGGCCCGTTGCCGACGCGCGTGCAGTACGCCTTGGTGATTCCGACGACGCCCGAGATCAACGTCGGACCGATGCCCACGCCCGTGCACGCGCCGCCGGCCACCGTGTTCGACGACGTCACGAATGGATACGTGCCGTGGTCCAGATCGAGCAGTGTGCCTTGCGCACCCTCGAACACCACACGCTTGCCCGCGATGACGGCGTCGTGCGTGACCTTGGACGCGTCGCCGAGCAACGGAGCGAGCCTCGCGGCGAGCGGCTCGAGCCACGCGAGCGCGTCTTCGAGGGACGGCCCCGGCGTCCCCGCCGTTTTCGCGCGCATCAGCCACGCGTCGACCAACGGCGCGAGCGCCGCACGCGCGCGCTCCGGCGTCGCGATGTCTCGCATGCGAACACCGAGACGTGCGGCTTTGTCGCTGTACGTCGGACCGATTCCACGCCCCGTCGTGCCGATCGATCGAGGCCCGGCGTTCGCGGCACGATCGATCTCCCCTTGAAACGGCAGCGTGACGTGTGCGCGACCCGAGATCACGAGCCGGTGCGCGACTTCCATTCCGCGCGCGAGAAGTCCGTCGATCTCTTCGACGAGAACTTTCGGGTCGATGACCATGCCCGCGCCCAATACGCACGTTGCGTTCGGGTGGAACACGCCCGACGGAAGTAGACGCGTGATCACCTTCTGTCCCGCGACACGAAGCGTATGCCCAGCGTTCGCGCCGCCGCCGTAGCGCACGACCATGTCGGCGCGTTCCGCGATCAGATCGACGATCTTCCCTTTTCCTTCGTCGCCCCACTGGGCGCCGACCACGACGACGGCTGGCATGCGCTGGTTCCTATTCGAGTGCGAAATCGGTGAGGACGACGGCGCCCGAGACCGGATCGACACGATGCCAATCGCTCTCGATGCAGACGAACGCGTGATCGTACGCGCCGTCTCGCGCGAATCCAACCACATCGGAAACGCTCGCCGGTGCGTACTCGGCTACCGCAACGCCCCGCGATCGAAGACCCGCCGCCGCGTGCCTGCGAGCGTCGGCCGGTCCCGAGAGCAGCGCGCGCGGTTGGGGGTGTACGTCGCGCATCGCTCCCACCTGGTCGAGCGCGGTCTCCAGGTGTTCCAAGTCGATCCCACAGCCGGTGGCAGGGCGTCGCGTGCCGAATCGCTCGAGCAACTCGTCGTATCGGCCGCCGGACGCGAGCGGCGAGCCGACGCCGTCTCCGAGGATCTGAAACGTCACGCCGGTGTAGTACCCGAATCCGCGGATGCTCGAGACATCGACGAGAAGCCGAGCGCCGAGCCCAAGCGCGTCGAGCCTCTCGGCGACATTCGAGAGCACGGCGATGGGTGCTGCGAGGTCGACACTTCCGATCGACCTTGCCGCGCGGGCGAGGATCTCGGGCGTGCCATGCAGGTCCAGTGCGCGCACGAGGGCATCGGCCGTGTCGCGCCGACCGCCGAGCAATCGCCGAATCGTCGCGGCGTCGCGCGCATCGACCGCGGCACGAACGTGTTCCGCGAGATCGTCGGGCAGACCCGCGAGGAGGGCGCGGCCAATCCCCGCGTGCCCGAGCTCGATGCGAAAATCGGTCAACCCCGATGCCGCGATCGCCCCGGCCGCCGCACGGATCACTTCGACGTCGGCGTCGGCATCTGCCCACCCGATGCACTCGATCCCCGCTTGCGCGGTTTGTTGTTCGTGCCGCGCACGACCGCGCGGCCGACGCACGACGCTGCCCTCGTACATGAAGCGCAAGGCACCGCGGACGTCGCGGTATCGCGTGGCGACCAGACGCGCGATCTGTGGCGTCATGTCGGGCCGAAGAACGACGAGTTCGCCGCTGGTCGGTTCGAGGAAGCGCACGAGGTCCCCGGCGGCCGTGCCGCCAAGGCCACGGGAAATCACGGCCTCGCGCTCGAACGCGGGCAAGATCACGTGCTCGTACCCGTACGACTCGAAGTGCGCGAGAACCGTGCGAGCGATGTGCCGGCGGCGGTGCGCACGCGGGGGAAGCAGGTCGCGCATGCCACCGGGGAGTGCGAGCGGCGCGGTCTCCATGCGCAGAAGGCCGTCGGCGCGTGGATCGCCACTGGCGCCCGTCGGCGCGATCCCCGTCATCGCAATCCCGGTCATCGCGGCGCGTTGACGGCGTTCTGAATCACGCCGTCGCGGAGGTACGCGATCACTTGTTCGGCGATCTCGACGGCGACTCGTTCTTGCGCCTCGTGCGTGCTTGCGCCCAGGTGCGGTGTCGCGATCACGTTGTCGAAGCGCAGCAGCGGATGCGGCGGATTCTTCGGTGGCTCTTCGACGAACACGTCGAGCGCGACGCCACCGATCTTGCCCGACTCCAGCCCGCGTGCGAGCGCGTCCTCGTCGTAGATCCCGCCACGCGCGCAGTTCACCAGCAACACCCCCTGCTTCATCGTCGCGATCGTCGCGTCGTTGAGCAACCCCGTGGTTTCCTTCGTGAGCGGCGTGTGCACGGTGATCGCGTCCGAGCGCGTGAACAACTCACTCAGCGGAACCAAATGCAGTCCCAGCGCTGCCGCGCGCTCCGGCGTGACGAATGGATCGTGAACGATGACTTCCATCCGAAGCCCACGCGCTCGGTCCGCAACGATCCGACCGATGTTGCCCAAGCCCACCACGCCGAGCGTCTTGCCGGTCAATTCCCGGCCCTCGAACTTGCTCTTTTCCCACTTGCCGGCGCGCATCGATGCCGTCGCCTGCGGAATCTTGCGCGCGAGCGAGAACAACAGCGCCAACGCGTGCTCGGCGGTCGTGATCGAGTTGCCCGTCGGCGTGTTCATCACGATGACGTTCTTGCGCGTCGCCGCGGCGACATCGACGTTGTCCACACCGATGCCCGCCCGCCCCACGACGCGAAGCTTCGTCGCCGCATCGATGACCGTCGCGGTGATCTTCGTTGCGGAACGAACGAGGATCGCATCGTAGTCCGCAACGATCGCGACGAGGTCGGGTTCCTTGAGACCCAACTTCTCGTCGACGTCGAAGTTCGCCTCGCGAAGTTTTCCGAGACCTTGTGCACTCAACTTGTCTGCGACGAGAACCTTCGGCATGGCACGCTCCGATCGGCACCGGCGCTATCACCGACGAACGCAACAGGTCAAGCCGCGCCGCGGGACCCGTGACTGGAACAAGGAACTGGGAACTAGGAACTAGGACCGGAGGACGACGGCTCGGAGTGCCCGCGACCTGGCGGTTCGTTCCGACGCGACGAGAATCGCACCAAGCGGGTCGAGCTAGTCGCGAGGTGATCTGCCGTTGCCGGCTCCTTGTTCCTTGTTCCTTGTTCCTCGTTCCTCGTTCCTCGTTCCTCGTTCCTCGTTCCTCGTTCCTCGTTCCTCGTTCCTCGTTCCTCGTTCCTCGTTTACGTCCGAGTTCCATACGCTTGGGTCGTCGAACCCCGAGGCCAGGTTGCTTCCATCCTCCCCGCCTCCCTGTTCAATCCTCCGACCGATTCCCGCGCTTCACCAGTCGATGACCACCGTCAGCAGGTAGCGGTCGTGCTGGTGCTGCATCGTCGAGAACGGCAGCGGCGTGAGGGCAGTCTTCACGCACGCGGACACGGTGCCAGCGTTTGGAATGTTGCTCGTCGGACTGCCCCATCCGCGCATGAATCGCGTCGAGATTCGGAAGTCGAGAACCAACAACAGCCGGCCGTGCGCGCCGTTCGTGACGCAATGTGCAATGTCGGCTGCATGCGCCTGGATGTGCCGATCGAGGTCGGGAAGCTGATCGCATTGTGCCGCGAGAATCGGCTCGACCGATCCTGCGTTGAAGCAGCGAGAAGTACTCGCCGGCCCGAGCGTGATCCCGCCAGCCTGCACGGGTTCGCGCGTGGGCTGGGCCGTCGGCGGTGTCGCCGCGTCCGCGGGACTCTCGCGGCCGGCGATTGTGCCCGCAGCGCTCGCGTCCGACGGAGAATCGTCGCTCGACGGTGCCGCGCGCGGTTCGTCTGCTTCGGACGGTGGACTCGGCTCGGCGGCGGCGCCGGGCGGTGAATTCGCAGCACTGGTTCTCGGTGGCGCTCGCACGGGCCGTGGGGCCGGGACACTCGGGTCGTTGCCCGGCACGTCGCGCGAATGCGGGCGAAGGAGTGCCATGCCGCCTCCGAACACGATCAGGAAGCCGAACACAAGCGCGACGAGCGCGACGATCGCGACCGCGCGTGGACCGTACGTTTCCTCCACGGCGCCGCTGAGATAGAAGGTTTGACCACGCGATGCAACGCAGGGCCAAGCATCAACCAGCCCTTGAGCATGTGCTGCGATGTAGGATAACCTTCCGCCCCCGCCGAAAAGGACTCTGAATGACGATCGAGCCAACCCACCTACGGGAAACCCAGCCCGGATTCATGAAGCCGCCCATGATCGGGCGTCTGTCCGAGCGCGAAGTGATTCTGGCTTCGATCAAGCGTGCCGTGGACGGGTCGCGGCCGGAGCTGATTACGATCATCGGGAATCCTGGCGTGGGCAAGAGCCGGCTGGTCACCGAGGCGATCGCAGACCTGCGCGAGCGCATGCCGAATGTGCGCTCGTTCCGCGGAACGGCTCGGTCGGAGTCGGGAGTCATCGGCGCGATGGCTCGGATCTTGCGCGCGCGGTTGGGACTCGCCGATGGAGGTGACCCCGCGACGCAGGCGCTGGAAATGCGCACGAAGGTCACAGAACTGTTCGGCGATCGGCGCGTGCAGGAGATCCTGCATTTCCTCGGGGCTTTTCTCGGTCTGAAGTTCGGTGGCACGCCGCTGGCCGATGCGATCGAAGAAAACTCCCGCGCGTTTCAGCAGGTTTCGCGGGCCGTGCTGCGACGGTTCTTCGAAGTCGACGCGCACCGCTCGCCGCTGTTGCTGGTGTTCGAAGATCTTCATCACGCGACGCCGGATGGCATTCGCTTGCTTCGCGAATTGATCGAGTCGATGAGCGGCGCCCCGATCGTCGTGCTGGTCACGGCGCGGCCGGAGCTGCTCGCGCGCTCCCACACGTGGTCGGTGATCATCGGCGAGCGGCACACGCGGATCGAACTGGGACCGCTCGCGACGGAGGAGAGCGAAGTACTCGCGCGGTCGCTGCTCGCAAAACTCGGGGATCCCCCCGCGGAGTTGATCGATGCGGCCGTCGAGATGGGCGGCGGCAACCCGCTGCTGATCGAACAACTCGTACAGATCTTCTTCAACGAGAAGGTGATCGAGGCGCGAGCCGACGGGACGTTCGCCGTGGATCTCGAGCGGCTCGACTCGATCGAGTTGCCGATGAGTGTCGAGGATGCCGTTCGCGCGCGGCTGTCTGCGCTCACGCCGCCGGAACGCGAGATGCTGGAAATGGGCGCCGTCATGGGCTCGGTGTTCTGGTTGGGCGGCCTCGTCGTGCTCGGGCGCGCGCACAAGGAGATTCCCGAGATGTGGGGCGGCGGCGAGGACCTCGCGCCGCACTACCGCGACCTGCTGCAATCTCTTCAGGATCGCGACTACGTCTTGCAGATGCCGGACAGCAGCATTCCCTCCGACGAAGAGTGGATCTTCAAGCACAACCTCGAGCGCGAAATGCTCGCAGAACTGGTCGCGCCCGAGAACGCCAAGGAATACCACCTGATTCTGGCCGAGTGGCTGGAGTTCCGTTTTCAAGAGCGGAACGAAGAGCAGTTGGATCTGCTGGCGTTTCACTACGAGCGTGGCGATCGACCACTTCGCGCCGCGCGCGGCTACCTCGAATCGGCCGATCGCGCGCGCGCGCGGTACGCGAATCAGAAAGCGGCGGAACACTACGTTCGCGGGATCGCGCTGCTCGGCGAGCACGACGTTGCGCTGCGTCTCGACGCGCACCACCACATCGGCGACGTGTTGCAGACCATCGGTCGCACGGACGAAGCGTTGCTCGAATTTCGGAAGATGCTCGCGCTCTCCTTTCGCCTGGACCTCAAGGCCAAGGGCGGCGCAGCACACAATCGCATCGGTCGCGTGCATCGGGATACGGGGCATCTGGACATCGCGATGAAGCATCTCGGTACGGGACTCGCGTTGTTCGAAGCGGCCGGGGACGAACGCGGCGTCGCCAGCTCCTTGGATGACATCGGCAAGGTTCACTGGATGCGAGGAAGCTACGACACGGCGCTGCGTTATCTGCAGGATGCGCTCGTGCGGCGCGATGCGCTCGGGGACAAGCGGTCGATCGCACTGTCACTCAACAACATGGGCCTGGTGTTCCAAGACAGCGGGCAATACAAGGCCGCGCTCGATGCGCTCACGCGCGCGCTCGAGCTGCGCCGCGAGGTCGAAGACCTCCCGGGCGTCGCGATGACCCTGAACAACCTCGGGACCATCCACCAGGACAAGGGCGAAGACGATCTCGCCATTGCGATGTGGCAGGAAGCGCTCGAGGTCGCGCGAGAGATCGGCGACCGCAAGCGCCAGGCGATTCTCTTGCTGAACATCGGTGAGGGCCACTACCGCATGCGCAAGCCGGACGAGGCGACACGCATCCTGACCGAGGTGGAGAAGATCTGCGAAGATCTCGGCGACCGAATTCTGCTCGCGGAAGCGTGGCGGGGGCTCGGCAAAGCGGCGCTGCTCCGTGGCGATCTGCCGCAAGCACAGAGCTACCTCGAGAAGGCGGTCGACCTGTTTCAGCAGACGCGCTCGAAAGTTCTCGTGGGCATCGCGAAGCGGACGCTCGGCGAATGTCTCGCGACGTGGGGATACGATACCGAGCACGGCCGCCGGGCGGAGCGTGTCTTCCGGGAGTCACTGGACGTGTTCGAAGAGACCGGGAGCGAATTGGAATACGCGCGAACGGCGCGGGCGTTCGCGGACTTTCTCAAGGCGGCGCCCGAGGGTGCGGGGTCGGGGCTGGCGGACGAGGCCGATCGGCTGAAACTGCGCGCCGACGAGATCTTCACGAAGCTCAAGATCAGCGCGATGGGAATCGATCCGAGTCCGCTGTTCTCGAATGACCCCGCAAGACCCGTCGGCGCAACCGAAGCCACGAATCCGGGCATCAACCGGGCCGACATGCTCGAATTCTTCGGTCATCCGGTGCTCGACAGCCGTCAGGACACGGACGAGCACCCGGTGATCGACGGCTCGATTCCGCTGGGTCCGTCGAGCGGCACCTAAGCCCGCCCCCCGATTGTCTCCGCTGCGCAACGCCCCTCCCGAAGGCCCGTCATGCCGGCACGTACGCACGTCGATCGAAGCCTCGTCCCACGCGCCGCGCTCGATCTTTGCGCGCGGCTCTCGGAGTTCGGTCACGGCGCGTGGATCGTTGGTGGGTGCGTCCGCGACCATCTGATGTCCCGCGAAGTTGCCGACTGGGACCTGTGCACCACGGCGCGTCCTGACGAACTGACGACGATCTTTCCGCGCGCGATTCCAACGGGAATTGCGCACGGAACGGTGACGGTGATGGTCGACAAGGTGCCCTACGAGGTCACGACCCTGCGCGGCGAAACGACGTACACGGACGGTCGCCGCCCCGACGCGGTGTTCTTCGTCGACGATGTCACGCACGACCTCGCGCGCCGGGACTTCACCGTCAACGCCATCGCGTGGGAACCCGCGCGCGATTCGCTGATCGACCCGTTTGGCGGGATCGCCGATCTCGACGCCGGCGTGATCCGCGCGGTCGGCGACCCCAACGAGCGCTTTCGGGAAGATGGCCTGCGGGTGCTGCGCGCTGCACGGTTCGTCGCGACGCTGGAGTTTGCGTTGGACCCGGCGACGCACGCAGCGATCGAACCAAACCTGCCAACGTTTCGAAAGGTCTCTGCCGAGCGCGTTCGCGAAGAGTGGGTCAAGACGATGAAAGCTCGGGCGCCGTCGCTGGCGTTCGAAGTGATGCGCGAATCGGGGATTCTTGGCGAGGTCTGCCCACCGCTTCTCGAGTCGGTCGGCTGCACGCAGAATCGCTGGCACGCCTACGATGTCTGGACGCACACGATGAAGACGCTCGACGGCACGCCCCGCGAAGATCCGGTGATTCGGTTCGCGGCGCTGCTGCACGACATCGCGAAACCGCGGACGCGAAAGGTCCGGCCGGACAACGGCGAGGCGACGTTCTTCGGCCACGAGAGCGTGGGCGCGGAGATGGCCGACGATTTTCTCAAACGCTACCGCTTCTCGAACGACGAGCGTGCCCGTGTCACGCACTTGGTCCGTCACCACCTCATTCAGTACGACGATGCGTGGAGCGATGCCGCCGTCCGCAGATTCGTGCGACGCGTGGGCGTCCATGCGATGGACGATCTCTTGTCGTTGTGTCGTGCAGACTCTCGCGGGAAGGGTCGAGATTTCGATCAGGATCTGACGAACTACGATCGGCTGCGCGCTCGCATCGACGCGCTCACGGGCGAGGGGTCCGTCTTGACGACGTCGGACCTCGCCATCGATGGAAACGACCTGCAACGGGAACTCGGGATCCCGCCGTCGCGCCGCATCGGTCAGATCTTGGAGACGTTGCTCGAGCGCGTGACGGAGGATCCCGCGCTGAACACACCGGAGACGTTGATGCGGTTGGTGCGGGAGTTGCTGTGAATCGCGGCGCATCCCGACGCAACGGAACCCACGGCAATGGAATGTCGTGCGCGAATCGATTGTCCGCGCGCTGGCGCGCCGGCCGACGCGGTGAACGATGACGCTCCGCGGTTTCATCGATTTGCATTGCCACCCGGTGCCGGGCGTGGACGACGGCGCGAAGTCGCCCGAGGACGGCGCCGCGCTGCTTGCGGGGCTCTACCGCGTGGGGTTCGATCGCGTGGTGGCGACGCCGCACATTCGCTCGGGCTACTGGGAGAACCGGCGCGCATCGCTCGAAGAGCCGTGGGCCGCGCTGCAATCGCTGATGGCGATCCAGCGCGAAGCCGGTGTCGTCTTTCCCGCGATCGACCTGTCGGCCGAGCATCTGTTCGACGACGTCGTCTGGGAGCTGTTCGCGCGGGGCGAAGCGATGCCGTACCCGGGTGGCAAGACTGCGCTCGTGGAGTTTTCGTACGACTTCATTCCGCAGCGCGTCGAACTGCGGTTGTGGCGCTTGAAAAAGAACGGCGTGACCCCCGTTCTCGCCCATCCCGAACGGTATTCGCCGCTCTACGACTCCAGCGAACGACTCGAAGAACTCATCGGCGCGGGCGTGCTTCCGTTGTTGGATGTCATGAGCCTCGTCGGCGCGTATGGTGCGAAATCGCGCGTCGCGGCGGAGCGAATCCTGGGCGAGGGGCTCTACGTTGCGGCGTGCAGCGATTCGCACAAACCGTCGGACGCGGATCGCACCGCGGAGGCGATCAGCGTGCTGGGCAAGCGCGTCGGAGTTGACGGAGTGAGACGACTGATGATTGAAGGCCCGCGCAAGATTCTCGGGCTGGGAGAAGAGTAGGTCATGACGCTGGTGGAGCGATTCAAGCGCTGCGAAGGCAACGTGGTGGTGATCGGGATCGGATACGTCGGTCTCCCGCTCGTCGTGGAGTTCGCGAAGGCGGGATTCCGCGTGACGGGGTTCGACAAGGATCCGCGGAAGGTCGAGATGCTCCGCCGCGGGCAGAGCTACATCGAGGACATCGACACGAGCATACTCGAGCCCTTGGTGAAGGGCGGTTTGCTCACGGCCAGCACCGACGAGAACGTCCTGGCGACGGCGGACGCCGTGATCGTCTGCGTTCCAACGCCGCTCAACAAGACGAAGGAACCGGACATCTCGTTCATCGTCGACGCGAGCGAGGCGATCGCCCGGCACTGGCACGCCGACATGTGCGTTGTCCTGGAGTCCACGACGTACCCGGGCACCACACGTGAACTCGTCGCGCCGATGTTGGAGAAGGCCGGCGCGCGAATTGGCGACACGCTGTTTCTCGCGTTCTCGCCCGAGCGCGTCGATCCGTCGAACAAGACCTGGGGCACGCGCAACACGCCCAAAGTGCTCGGAGGAATGACGCCGGCGTGTCTCGAAACTTGCAAGTGTCTCTACGAGCAGATCATCGACAAGATCGTCCCCGTCTCGTCGCCGGACTCGGCCGAGATGGTCAAGCTGCTCGAGAACACGTTTCGCGCCGTGAACATCGGCCTCGTCAACGAGGTCGCGATCATGTGTCACAAGCTGGGATTGAACGTCTGGGAAGTGATCGAGGCGTCGGCGACCAAGCCGTTCGGATTCATGAAGTTCATGCCGGGACCCGGGCTCGGCGGGCACTGCATTCCCATCGATCCGCTGTATCTCTCGTGGAAGCTGCGCGCGGTGAAGTACACGGCGCAGTTCATCGAACTGGCTGACGAGATCAACAGTGCGATGCCGAGCTGGGTCGTGACGCGAACCGCCGACATTCTCAACGACCGCGCGAAGTCCGTTCGAGGCGCCAAAGTCCTGGTCGTCGGTGTCGCATACAAGAAAGACGTGAGCGACATGCGCGAGTCGCCCGCCATCGATGTGATCGAGCTGCTCCACGAGAAGGGTGCCGAGATCGCGTACGTCGACCCGCACGTCCCCGAGTTTCGGCATGGAGCCATCACGCTCCGATCGCTGGCCCTCGACGTCGACGCGTCGAAGTTCGACATCGCGATCATCCTCACGGATCACACGCAGTTCGACTACGGCCGCATCGTCCGCGCGGCTCCCGTGACGCTGGACACCCGAAACGCAACGCGCGGAATCGCCGACGCCGGACGCGTGGTGCGGTTGTAGGCTTCCCTGTGCTACACCCCGCGGGCCCGTCGTCATGGAGCCCTCGACTTCGCTTCCACCACCGTCGCCCCGGCTCGGCCGACGCTTCGCGATTCGCCTGACGATCTCCCTCGCAATCGGCGCGGCGTTCGTGTGGTTCATGCAGCGCGCGGGCCTGCGCGTGTGGCCATCGCGGTCTGCGTTCGCGCACGTGCGGTGGTGGACGGTCGGCGCGTACTTCGCGCTCTACGGCGTGGTCCATTTCTTCCGCGCCTACCGGTGGGAGTACCTCCTCCGACCCATCACGAAGGTTCCGGGGCGCCGGATGATCGCCATCGCGTTCATCGGCTTTCTCGCGATCATGCTGTTGCCCTTCCGCATGGGCGAGGTCGTGCGGCCGTACCTCATCCGTGAGAAAGGCAAGATCACGGGCAGTGCGGCCATGGGTACGATTGCGGCCGAGCGCGTGCTCGACGGCTTGTATGTCGCGATGCTTCTCGCCGGCGCGCTCGCGCTCGTGCCGCGGCTTCCCCTCGAGCACGTGTACATCAACGGCTTTCACGTCGCGCGCCTACCGCAGCTCGGTGTGCTCACCGTCGCGGTGTTCGGGAGCGCGCTCGCCGTGTTGGCGTTCTTCCTGTGGAAGCGGCGGTTGGCCGAGATGCTCACGGCCAAACTCGTTGGAATGATCTCCGAGCGCCTCGCGAAGCGCATGGCCCAGATCATTGGTGGACTCGCCGACGGCTTGCGATCGCTGCCGAACCCGCGACTGATGATCCCGTTCACGATCCACTCGGCCATCTATTGGTGCACCAACGCGCTGACGATGTGGATGCTGGGCTGGGGCTGCGGCCTGCCGATGACCCCGGGGCAGGGGTTCGCCGTGATGGGTGTTCTGGCGATGGGCATCCTGATGCCGGCCGCGCCGGGACTCTTCGGCGCATTTCAGCTCGCAATCTTCGCGGCGCTCTCGATGTATTTCCCCCAAAGCATGGTTGTCGAACAGGGCACGGCGTACGTGTTCCTCATGTACGCGTGCCAGACGAGCTTCCACCTGATCGCCGGAATCGTCCCGATCTTCACGGAAAAGATCTCCGTGCTCGCGGCCTTCACGCAAGGCAGCACGTCGGAGCCCACGGACGAAAAGTTGCCGTCGGACGTGCCCGCCTCGTAGGTTCCGGCTCGATGTCCCGCCGTTTGATCGCTCCCGCGCTTTTCGCATTCTCGGCGGTCGCGTACGCGCCGGATGCAGCGGCGAGATCCGTCCAAGACGAGCGCTACTCGTGCGATGTCGCGTGGAACGCGGCGATTCGGCTCCTGCACGTCGATTTCGGATTTCCGATCACGGAGCGCGATCGGGACGCCGGCTTCGTGTTGTTCACGTGGCGCGATCCGTCGCACACGTCGACGGGTTCGATGGAGTTGATTCGCACGCGGGTCGAGGGAAACGACGGATGCCGCATCGTCGTTCAACTCGCGCAATTGCCGAACTACGCCGAACGCATGATTCTCAGCCGGCTCTCGCGAAAGCTACGCGAGGAATACGGTGAGCCGCCGGCGGCCCGTGTTGATCCACCGGCAGCCGGCCGAGTGCAATCGCCGACGGCCGGTCGACTGCGCGACGACGCGCCGGCGGAACAGGGCGATCGGCCGCTGAATGAACCGCGCGGCGACGGCGGCGTGCCTGGCCGCTGAAGCGGCTGGCTACGTGTGACCGCCTCGCCTGCGCGAGCCTTCCCGTGCGCAGAGTGCGGGGACAACTGAACTCCACACCGCGCCACGGGGAAGGGTCGCGCAGGCGACCCGGTCAATGTCAGCCGGCCGATTCATCGGCCCGGGGGACAATCATCGGCCCGGGGGACAATCATCGGCGCGGGGGGACATTCATCGGCCCGGAGCACGTGGGCCCGGAACGCTCGCGTGTCACAAGAGGATTGCCGCCGCGATGACGTAGACTGAACGGAGCCCCGCCGCGTTTGGCGAGGATCTCGCGTGTCGCGGAGGTGTCCGATGGCTCGACGAACGTTTTTCGCGGTTTCGATCTTGCTCGGGGTGGTGGCGCTGAGCTCGGCAGCGGCGGCGCAGGCGGTCCCGGCGCGGCGCACGCGAGTCCGTGCCGTGCAGCAAGGTGAGGTCATTCCCATCCACGGCCAACGTCAGCAGCCCATGACGTTCATCCAGACTCGCGCCCGCGACGTGTACGTCCGTCCCGACGCGCCCGGGACGCCCGATCGCGGCGGCGTCGTCCGAGCGACGCGCACCGGTCCGTTCTGAGACCGCCGCCGTCGACGTTGCGCTTGCTACGGAAGCGAGAGCACGGGTGCCGGCGATCGGTGGAACGTCATCGTGCCGTCGCCGAGCTGACCCGAGACGTTGTCTCCCCAGCACGCGACGGCCCCGTTGCGTCGCGCGGCGCACGCGTGGTTGACGCCCGCGCTGATCCATACGGCGTCGGTCAGGCCCATCACGGCAGCAGGCACCGTCGTCGACGTCGTGCCCCCCGTGCCGAGCTGGCCGGCGCCGTTCTCTCCCCAACAGAACGCCGCGCCAGTCGCGAGCACCGCGCAGCTGAACCCGTTGCCGGCCGAGATCCGAAACACGCCCGTCAGTCCGCTCACGACTTGGGGCACGGGGAAGCTCGCGCCTCCGGTGCTCGAGCCGATCTGTCCGCGATCGTTGTGCCCCCAGCAGCGCGCAGTTCCGTCTGCGAGCACCGCACACGTGTGCTTGGTACCGCACGTGATCTGCTGCGCGGTCGTGATCCCCGTGACCAGGACCGGCACGTTCGAATCCCCCCCTGTCACACCGAGCTGATCTCGGTCGTTGCGCCCCCAGCACATCACTCGCCCTGAACCCAGGAGTGCGCAGCTGTGGTCTTCTCCCGCGCAGACGCCGGTCGCAGTCGTGATTCCCATCGCGGCCACTGGGACGGGCGAATTCCCGTTCGACATGTTTCCCAGCCGTCCGTTCGCGCCGTCGCCCCAGCACACGACCGTCCCGCCAATCCGCACCGCGCAGCTGTGCTTCGCTCCCGCCGCGATCCTCGTGGCGTCCGTGAGACCCGTGACGGGCGTCGGCGCGCTGCGATTCATGTTGTCGCCGACGCCCAAACGGTCGTCCGCTCCGGTGCCCCAGCACACCGCCTGCCCACTGACCCGCACCGCGCACGTGTGCGCCTCGCCAGCTGAAAGATCGCGGAACGCGTTCGGCGTCGCCATCACGTTCGTCGGCACGAGCCGCGTGGTCATCATGCCGTCGCCGAGTCGCCCTTCGTTGCCAGCGCCCCAGCACAGGACCGCGCCGCCCCCGCGCAGCGCACACGTGTGCAAAAGTCCCGTCGTGACCTGGACGACGCGCAGGTTGTCGCACACTCCGCCGGTGCAACCGAACCCGGCCGCGCACGCGTTGCCGCACGCGCCGCAGTTCGAGGCCGACGACGCCGTGTCCGTCTCGCAGCCGTTGGCGTCCATCGCGTCGCAATTGCGAAACGTACCTGCGCATGCGCCGATGCGGCACGCGCTCGCCATACAACTCGCGCCCGCGTTCGCGAACGTGCACCGCATTCCGCACGCGCCGCAATTCAGCGGGTCGGTCGTCGTGGGCACTTCGCAGCCGTCCGCCCGGGACATGTTGCAATCAGCGAAACCTGCACTGCACGTGATGCCGCATGCGCCACCCGCACAGGTCGGGGACGCGTTCGCCGCGGGGGGACACACCGTCCGGCACATTCCGCAGTGGGTTGCCGCGGTGTTCAGATCGGTCTCGCAGCCGTTGGCGCGCATGCCATCGCAGTCACCGAATCCGGGACGACACGTGAGCCGGCACATCGAACTCGCGCAATCGAGCGTGCCGTTGGGCGCCGTTCCGCACGCCGTTCCGCATGCGCCGCAGTTGCGCGAATCGCTCGTGACATCGACGCAAACGCCGCCGCACATCCGTGTGGATCCCGAACAGATCGTCGAGCAACTCGGCGAGGCCCCGGCCGAGCACATCTGGCCCATCGGACACGCGCGGCCGCAGCCGCCGCAGTTCGCATTGTCGACGAGATTTTGTTCGCAGCCGTTCATCGGGTTGCTGTCGCAGTCGGCGAAGCCCGCATTGCAAACGAGCGCACAGCGCCCGGCCGTGCACGTCGCGACGCCGTTGACGGGCGTCGGGCACGCCGTTCCGCACGCGCCGCAATTCGACGGTGACTCGGGAACGCACCCGGACGGGCAGCGAACTTGCCCCGCCCCGCAGCCGCTGTCGCCCGTTTCGCTCGGCGGCACGTCGATGACGTCGAGCGCACCGTCGACGCCGTCGGGCGATCCGTCAACGGGCGAGCCGTCGCGGAGGCCTTGATGCGTGATCGAACATCCGGTCGCGAACCCGGCGGCTATCATGCCCCCCAGCAGCAACCCCCATGGCCATCGGCGGCTTCGAGCGCTCATGGTCGAAGCGTACCAGACGCGCCACCGAAGAACACGCCTTGCGCTATCCGACGGTCGAGATCGCCGGGCACGGGAATTCGAGCCGAAACGTCGTACCGACTCCCTCGTGCGTCCGGAGCGTCACGCGTCCGCCGTGGGCTTCCACGACGCGTCGAACGAACGCCAGGCCCAGTCCGGATCCGCTGGCCTTGGTCGTGAAGAAGTCGTCGAACGCACGCTCGGCAGTGCGCGGGCCCATTCCAGGACCGGTGTCCCGAACCTCGAGCAGGATCCGTCGGCCGCCCGCTTCGTCGGGGTCCAGGGCAGTGCGCACGGTCACCTCGCCGCCGTCGGTCATCGCTTCGAATGCGTTGCGCACGAGATTCTCGAGTGCCGCCGCGACCAGATCGCGATCGAGTGCAACGTCCGGCAGGCCGTCGTCGAGTTCGGTCCGGAGGGTCACCGTGCCGCCCGCGGCAAATCCCTGCAGCGCGAGCACGCCGCGGACGACGTCGTTGATGTCGACCCCCGCCGTCGCGGGCTCGATGCGTGCGACTCGATCGTACTTCGCAACGACGGACGCAAGACGATCGACCTGCTGGCGAAGCAGTTCGAGGAACTCGCTCTTGTCGTCGAGCGAGCGACCCGCGCGCCGCTCTTCGAGCAGGTAGTCGACCGCACCTCGCATCGCTTGCAGGGGGTTCTTCAGGTCGTGCGTCATCTGCGACGCGAAACGGCCGAGCACCGTGAATCGCTCCGCCCGCGTTCGAGTTTCGTGCAGGTCGATCAGGATCTGGCGCGCCGCAGCGATCGCGCCGGCGCCGATGGCGGCAAGACTGACCGCGACCCACGCGCCGTGCCGACCGAACCACTGGAACGCCGCGACGCCCGCGAGGATCGTCGCCGTGCCGAGTCCGAACGCGAACGCGAGCGCGCTCGTCGAGACCTCTCGATCGAAGACCCGCAATCGCAGGGCGACCGTCGCCACCAGCGCCGTCGAGAGCAACGAGCCGATCCCGGTGAGATCCGGAAGGCGCACTCCGATGCCCGGCGCGAGTTCGATCGCCGCAAGAATCATCGCGTTCGCGAACGCCAGGAGCAGAAGCCAAGCGCGTTGCCGCTCTTCGAATTTTGGCGTCCGACGCAAGTGGCGCACGAGCAACGGAAGCGCGATGCACTCCGTCGCGATTGCACCGACGAAAAGAATGCTCGCCCACGCCGTCGACCCCGCAAACCGTCGCCCCCAGTCGGACACGAACGCCGACGCCGTGACGATCGAGAGCGTCGCGAAGTACGCATACGCCGACCACAGCACACCCCGCAGCCGGCGTGCCATTCCGGTGAACGCGACGACGATGTGCAGTGCGAACACCGCGGTCCACGGCGAAGCGATCGTGTCGATCCAGTGCCACACGGGCTGGTGCGAAAGCTTGAACGCGACGTCGCCCGCAAGGAGCCAGAGAACCGTCGAGGCGCTGTAGAGCGCCAAGGGGATGGCAAGTCGGTTGCGTGGCGCTCGAAGTGCGGCAAGGACCGACAAGCCCAGGTGGCCGACACAGGCTGCGACCGTCAGCCAGAGACTGGCATTCATCGTTGGGTCACTCGAACACGAAAGGATAGACCAAGCTGACGGTCGGCGAACGGAACGGTGGAACGTGGGCGTTTCGCACGGCGCGCACTACGCAGTCCGTCATCGGCCCGCCGCCGTAGTACGCAACCGGCTCTGCGCGAATCACGTTGCCGTCGTGACCGAAGACGACTCGCACGGGGACGACCCGCGTCACGCGATCTGTGCACGCGCCGACGGCGGGCGCGATCGACGCGAACGCCGCAACGAAATCCTCGCGGCTCGGCGTCGGGGCGAGATTCGAGTTGGCTTGATTCGCAGCGTCTCGGGCATCGATGTCGAATGCGTCGCCGAACGCAGCGTCGATGTCGACCGACGGGACGCGCGAGCCACCTGGCGTCGGGTCGTCCTCGAGCCCACGCGCGGTCGAGCCGACGGACGGCGTCACGGAGGGCGCCGGCACTTCGTCGTCGGTCGGCGCGCGTTCGGAACCGCCGCTTCCCCGCGGGGTTTCCGCGTTTGCGCTACCCGAGTCCGTGACCGGGGGCCGCGAGGACGTACCCCGCCACGCCCAAACCGCCGCACCCCCGGCGGCCGCGATCCCGAACGCCACGAGCCACGATCGACGCATTGTCCCGTTCGAACGGTCATCGCACGCCGGTCGTCGCGAGTGCAACGCGGGACGTTCGCCGGCGGGATCGACGGCGCGCTCGGATGAAGTCGTTGACGTTGGGAAATTCGATCTGTTAGCGTCGCCTTCGGCCCCACCGGGCAGCAGGAATCATCGTGCGCCGAACGAGCCGACCCACCATCGTCCGAGCCCTCGCGGCGTTTGCGGCCTTCGCCGCTCTCAGCGGGTGCGGTCCCATTCTCTACACGGTGAATGCGCTCGAGGCCGGTGAAGCCGTTGAACAGGCGCGGCAAGCCGGCGCGGCGACGAACGCGCCCTACGAGTACTGGTACGCGTTCGCGCACCTGGAACACGCGCGCGAGGAAGCTGGCGACGGCGATTACCAGCGCGCGCAGGAACTTCTCGGCACCGCGACGCAGTACGGCAACCGCGCGCGCGATCTTGCCCGCCGTCGTGGCCAGGAGAGCGGCCGTCGATGAGCCGGTGGACGCGACTCACGTTCGTATTCGCGACCGCTGCGGTGCTGTCCTGCGCGCAAACGGCTTCGTTGCGCGGCCGCATCCGCGCGGTGGAAGAGCAGTTGCAGCAGGCCGAGCAGAACGGCGCCTACCGCTGCGCGCCACGGCAGCTCGCGTTGGGCCGTGCGTACGCTCGATTCGCGTCGATTGAGCTCGACGAGGGAAACCTCGCACGCGCCAATGAGATGTTCACGCTCGCTCAGCCCAACGGCGAGGCGGCGTTCCGGATGTCCCCGCCGGAGCGCTGCGCGCCCCGCGGTGTCGTGGTCGAACGGCCGAGGGCTCCAGGCGATCGAGACGGCGACGGCTACCTGGATCCGGACGACCAGTGCCCGGACAATCCGGAGAACTACCAAGGCTACCGCGACGAGGACGGCTGCCCCGACGATCCGGACACGGATGGCGACGGCAACCCCGACAGCACGGACCACTGCGCGCTCGATCCGGAAGATCGCGATCAGTACCAAGACGAGGACGGCTGCCCCGAGCCGGACAACGACGCCGACGGCATCCTGGACCCGACCGATCATTGCGTGAACGAACCCGAGGATCCCGACGGATTCCAGGACGAAGACGGTTGTCCAGAGCCCGACAACGATCAGGACACGGTCGTCGATCTGCAGGACAACTGTCCGCTCGAAGCCGGCCCGGTCGACAATCACGGCTGCCCGCCCGCGTTCCAGCACATCCAGGTCACGCAGCATGGCGTACGGTTCCACGTCGAGTTCGACTACGATCGCGCGACGCTGCGACCAAGCGCGACGGTGATCCTGGACGAAGTCGTGGCCTATCTCGGACTCGCGCAGAGCCGAAACCTCCGGTACGAGGTCGGCGGCCACACCGACAGCCGCGGCAGTGATCGGCACAACGATCGACTGTCGGCCGATCGCGCTGCCAGCGTTCGCACGTACCTCGTACAGCACAACGTCGACAGTGGGCGGTTGACCTCTCGAGGCTACGGCGAGCGCCAACCCGTCGAGAGCAACCGTACGGAGGCCGGGCGCCAATCCAACCGCCGCGTGGAGTTGAACGAAATCGACGCCGGCGGCAATCTTGTGCACTGATTCGCCGGCCGGACTATGATCCGGCTCATTCCGGCCTCAGCACGGTCGGAGAACCGGACACTGTACCCGATGCTCCAGCGACGCATTGTGCAAGGGACGGCGATCGCCGCCGTACTGTTTTGTTCCGCACCCGCTTTCGCGCAGAACCGTGACGCCCAGGCGCGCGGAATGATGCGACAGGCGGTCGAGGAGTTTCAAAACCTCGACATCGATGGCGCGCTCAATCGCCTGAACCTCGCGCTGAGGGCCTGCGGCACGAGCAATTGTTCTCCCGCGATGCTCGCCCGCATCCACGCGACCATGGGCGTCGTGGCCGTCGGAGGGCAGAACGACAACAACCGCGGCATCCAGGAGTTCACCGAGGCGCTTCGTCTCGACAGCAGCATCGAAGTCGATCCGATGCTCGTCACGCCGGAGATCACTGCGGCCCTCAATCAAGCGCGATCGCGCGCGGGACGCGGCGGCAACACCGGCTTCGTCAACTCGAACAGCAACAACAACTCGAACAGCAATTCCAACAACAATTCGAACAGCAACAACTCGAACAGCAACAGCAACAGCAGCAGCAGCGGCGGGGCGGTCGCAACGTTGCTGCACACGGCCGTGCAAGAGCAGACCGAGAACACACCGATTCCCGTTTACGTCGAGCGTGGAAACGTCAACGGCCGCTTTACAATCCACTATCGTGGACTCGGCATGTCCGGGTACTCCCACGCCGACATGCAGCAGCTCGCTGCGGGTTTTGGCGGCGACATCCCGTGTGGACAGGTCATTGCACCCTACGTCGAGTACTACGTGACGGCGAACGCCGATGGTGGCGCAATCCTCGGCGCGGCCGGCACTCCCAACTCGCCGCACCGTGTGAACATCGTTCGCAGCCGGACGATGCCTGCCCCGTCGCTCCCGGGTCGCATGCCGCCGGAGCGTTGCGCGGAGGAATGTCCCCCCGGAATGAGCGGACCGCAGTGTCACTCTGGCGGCGGCGGCGGCGGCGGCGGCGGCGGCGGTTCGTCGCCACGTGGCAATCGGCAACTCGGCGACGTATGCGAGAGCAACGCCAATCAATGCGGCGAAGGGATGCATTGCAGCGAAGGATCGTGCGCGTCCGGCGAGCCGAGTGGAGGCGGAGGTGGCGGTGGCGGCGGTGGCGGAGGACCGGCAGGTCCGCAGGCGCCCTGGTGGCGGTTTGGGTTCGACATCGGTGGCGGGATCGGCGGGGCGTATCTCTCGGGCACGGGACCGACTCTCACGTACGTTCCGTTGGACGGCACGCCGCCGGGCGGCTCTGCGCGGCGCATCGCGACGGCTTCCGATGGAGACGTGTTTCTCACGCCGGGCGGCATCAGCTACCCCGATCTCCTAGACTGGGACGCGACCGACGACATCAACTGGGTCACGTGCGGCCCCGCACGAGCGAACTTTGGACCCGACCCGGGCCTGCCGTACGACCAGCGCAGCACGGTCGCGCTCGACGGCGACCACTCGTCGAATACATGCCCGGCGTCGGTGTCTCCGGGATTCGCGCCGGCCGGCTTCTTGAACGCCCAAGCGCGAGTCAACGTCATCGATCGCGTTGGGCTGAGCCTCGGCATGCGCTTTCAACCCGATTTCTCTCGTCGTGGATCGCTTCGATTCATGCTGCTGACGTTCCGCGGCTACTTCGCCGTGACGCCCGGCGGATTCGTACGAAACGGACCGGCATTCTCTGTTCTCGCCGGCGGCGGCGTCGGTCAGATTCAGGCGCGGCCGCTGCTCGCACCCGGGAGTGCCCCCGCGGCGAATATTTCCTCGGGCTTGGGGAACATCCATTTCGGCGGGCGCTTCGAGTACGGACTGGCAACGTACGCACACCTTGGCGTCGAACTCGTGCTGCAATTCCAGCTTCCTGCGTTCATGTTCGTCGCGGACCTCCAGGCGTTCGTCGGATTCCATCTGTGACGCTCTTGGGCGACTGAGTGAGCCGAGCGCTCGGATGTGGCCTCGCGGGCGCGCTGGTCGTGGCCGCCGTCACGACGACCGTCGGCGCACAAGGAAACCCGCAGTCTGCCGGGTCGGACGCGACGCGCGAATCGCTTCGGCGCGCGACCGAGGCGTACCAGAACCTCGATGCACGCGCGATGGACCGGGAACTCGCTCGCGCCAGTGCGGCGTGCCGGCGCGAGCACTGCGCCGCGTCGCTGCTCGCGCGGGTCTTGGTGCTCGAGGGCGTCGGCGCCGTGATGCTTCGGCACAACGCCGTGCGTGCCCAGCGCGCGTTTCGGCGTGCGCTCGAGAACGACGCCAGTGTCGTGCCGGATCCTTTGCTTCTCACACCCGAGGTGCGAGAGGCGTTCGTCGCGGCGGGTGGCCAGCTGCCCGAGTCGTCCGACGCGCCGATCGCTTCCAACGGGTCGTCGCCCGATGCTGGGCCGGGGCCTCCGTCGTCTGAGTCGACGCCGTCAGACAGTCGGGCACGGCAGTCGAATGATTCACCGCCGCTGCGCGACACGCCGAGAGAGCCGACGCGGGATTCCGGCCGCGACGCGGGGACGTCGTCGGCCATTGCGCGACCGCGGGAATCGTTTGCCCACCCGTGGGTCGTTCTCGACGTCGGAATGGGCGCGGGCTTCCCGTACGTCGGCGGCTCGATGAACCGCGACTTTCGGTACGCCGAGTTCGGGCAGTATGCGTCCAACATGCCCCCGTCGTGCGGACCGCTCGACGAAATCACGGGCGAGGAACCGCTCGTCTGCCCGCCAAGTCTCTCGTACGGTTTCTCAGTGGTCTACATCGCCGCCGCGAACCTGCGCGTGAACATCGTGAATCGGTTCGGTGTCGCGATCGGAGTGCGGTGGCAGCCAGACTCTGCGCGATCCACTCCCCTTGCGGCCGGCGCTCGCGCGACACTGTCGTCGGTGGTCTTGTCGCTCCGCGCCCACATCTCGCTCTTGCCCACGGGCTTCTCTGCCGGTCCGTTCGGTCTGTCGATCTTCGGCGGCACCGCCGTGGGTCAAATCCAGCCGGCGATTCCAACGACCAACAGCGCCGGCGTGCCGAGTTCGCGGCCGAGTGCGCACGTGATTTCGGGACTCAACAACGTGCATCTCGGTCTGCGCGGCGAAGTCGGGCTCGGACGCTGGATGGTCCTCGCCGCGGAGTTCACGACGCAGATTCAGTTCCCCGCGTTTCTGTTCGCGCTCGACACGACCGCGTTGATCGGGTGTCGACTCTGATGGGTGCCGCGGCGACACCGACGTGGGGCAAGACCCTGCTGCGTTGGGCGATCGTGATCGTCGTGGGCGTCGGCGGGGCGTACCTCGTGCGTCGCGCGGTCGTGTCGCTGCACGCGGGCGCCGCGCGGCGGTTGGTACTGATCGACTACGCACGCCTCGAGGGTTGCCTCTACGGCGGTGCGGCAGTTCCCCGTGCGGTCGCGCCCAACCACATGCGGCTTCTCGCGATCGGCGACGGTGATCCGCTCTGGCCGCACTCGTGCTCGCCGGCGCTCACGCGGCTGGTGCACGAGTCCGAAGCGCTCACAGCCGAAGATCCGCGGGCGGCGTCGCTCGCGCGTGCAGCAGGGCACGCAGATTCCGCGCTCGGCGAGGCGGTGTTCTGGAACGAACATCTGCGCGAAGGTCGCCGCGAGCCGGCGCGATGGGCAAACGCTTTCTCGACGCTGCGCGACGAGATCGTGTCGTACGCGCGGGCGTCCGGAGCCACGGTGCCGCCGCCGGAGCTGCGCCGATCGCCGCGCCGGCCGGGGCGCGAAGTCGACGCCGCGCGAATCGTGCCGCCGCGACCCCTCGACGGAGGCGACGAGGCCGACATCGTCGACGCAATCGCGAGCACGACGGAGTTTGCGGTGCTGATGCGGGATCGTCGTTCGAACTACGGCCTCTGTCGCATCCCGATGGGCTCCGCGGACCCGACGGCAACGTGCTCCCCACTCATCGTGCCGCCCATCGCGGACCCGCGAGACGTCGGGTTCGTGCCGAGCGAACGAATGCCGCATCTGGCGATGTGGGCTCGCGCACCCGTCAGCACGCGCGGAATTCTCGACGTCGACACGCTCGGAATCCAGTTGCTCGTCGGCGGAAATCCGGACGGCCAGCGCGATGTCTGGGCCGGCGCCGAGAGCGTTCTGGCCTTGCAGATCGCTCCCGAGCGCGTGGAACTTCTCGCGGCTGTTGGCGAGGTGCCACGGCACATTCGTCTTCCGCGCGCGCTCGACGTCGTCGTCACCGAGCGCGCGTTGCTCGGCACGCCGCGCGGCGGAATGCTCACGTGGATCGACGCCCGCGCTCGATCGCGCGCGACGTTGCGCGCGTTGCCGGTCGGACTCGTCGGGCCCGCTCGACCGACCGATCGAGTCGCGTGGACGTGGGTCGCCCCGCACATGACGGGCATCACGCGGCGGCTGCTGCCGTGTGCAGCAGCGGGCGACGGCGGGTACGTCGCCGCGGCGGATGACACGCGCATGCAGTTGTTCGCGACGCACGACGGAGTGAATCTCGAGCGGCTTGGTGCGATCGACCGGGGGGCGACGCACAACGTGCGACTCGCGTGTGGAAACGGGAGTGTTGCAGTCGCGTGGCCGACTCCGGGCGGGCTCGACGTGTACTCCTGCGGCGTCGGGGGATGTCTTGGGCCGACGGGCGTCGTCGTGCAGGGGGCCGCGGAAATCGCTCGCACGGCGGATGGATGGCTCGTCGCGGATGCGGGCGGCGCGGACGGCGCCCTTCGTGTCCGCGCAGTCGGCGCGTCGTCCCCGACCACCGCGCCCGAATTCTCAGATTCGCCGGCGCGCGCGCGAAGCGTTCGACTGCTCGCACACGGTGCCGACGTCGCCGCGATCGTCGCAGCCGAGCGAACGTTCGTGTACCTCTCGCGCGACGCTGGGCGTACGTTCCGTGCGCTACGCATCGTCGAGACACAGTCGCCGTGAACGCCCCCGGGGCGATGAACGTCCCCGGGGCGATTGGCGGTGGTTGCGACAGTTCCGCCGTCGCGGTACGTCCCGGGTCGCGCGCCATGTTCGGGTCCCGTGTCGGGTGCGCGTTGGAGGATGTTCGCCGTGAATCGTACTTCGTGGATTTCGTGCTGTGTCGGAGTCTTGGCAATCGTATTGACCGCATCGGTCGCAGGAGCGCAGACGGGCGGTGGAACCGAACCGCCTGGCGGCGGCACCGCGGCGGGATCGGCGACGACACCGACGGCATCCAGCCAACCCGCGCCTCCCAGCACGGCGTCGACGGCCAACTCAACGCCCGCGCCGTCGCGAGTTCCCGACAGCGCGTCGGCCGGATCCGTCGCGCAGGCGCCCGGAAGCGCGTACACGCCGCCGCCGGTCGAAGACGGGATGCGTCTGCGCGGCGGAATGAGCTTGAACGGCGGCTTCATGACGGCCTTCGAACCGAGCAACGTCCTCGGCGGCGCTGTCGGAATCGGCGGGACCATCGGTCTCGCGGCGCGGTTGGGGATTCAGTTCAACCACTTGCTCGGGCTGTACTACCAAGCGTCGCCGCAATTGGGATTCTATACCGTGGGCACGACGGGGCCCGTGTCGGCGAGCCTGTTCAACTCGGTGCTGGCAAGCCTGACGTTCGGTGATTTCTTCGAAGTCGCAGCGGGCCCGTCGATCGATGTCGTCGGCCTGTTTGGCTGCAGCCTGGCGGCCATGGAGTGCGCGCAGAACGGCGGCATGGGCCTCGGTGCGCACGCACGTCTCGGGATCTTCGTGTCGGGGCGAAGCGGCATTCGTCGAACGGGGTTCAACATTGGCGTGGATTTGCACCCGATCTTCCTGTTCGGCGGAGTGATTCTCTTCACCGCCACCGCGGGCATCGGCGTCGAGTGGTACTGACGCACTGGTTGCGACCGTTCGCCCCGCGTTCACGACCGATCGCCGCCCTTTCCTTGACACCCCCGGGGCTCGGGCCCTATCCCGCACACGGATCGCTCGCAGATTTTCGCGACGCACGCCGCGCCGCGCTGGAGATGCTTCGATGGGCACCAACGGTTCGGCTTACCCTCGCGTTTCGATCGTCATTCCCGTCTACAACGAAGAGGCCATTCTGCGTGCGGCCGTCACCGACCTCCGCGACCGACTGAAGGACGTCGGCTTCACGTACGAACTGATCCTCGCGGAGAATGGTTCGAAGGACCGCACCGTCGCGCTGGCGGAAGAACTCGCGAAGGAGTTTTCCGAGGTGCAGACGTTTTCCCTGGGCGAGCCCAACTACGGCAAAGCGCTGCGGCAGGGGATTCTCCGCGCGCGTGGCGAGTTCGTCGTGTGCGACGAAATCGATTTGTGCCTGACGGACTTCTACTTGCGCGGGCTCGAACTGCTCGAGGGCGGCGAGTGCGAGATGGTCATCGGGTCGAAGTTGCTGAAAGGCGCGAACGACGACCGGCCCATGGGTCGCCACGCGGCGTCGATGATCTACAACGGACTGCTTCGTCTCACCCTGGGCTTCAAGGGCACCGACACGCACGGGATCAAGGCGTTTCGGCGCGCGGCGTTGCTGGACACGGTGCGCGCATGTCTCGTCGAGCGGGACGTGTTCGCGAGCGAATTGGTGATCCGCGCCGAGCGCGCGGGCATTCGCATCCGCGAGATCCCGATCAAGCTGGCCGAAGTTCGACCGCCGAGCGTGAATCTCTGGAAGCGCGTGCCGAACGTCATTCGAAACGTCGGCAAGCTTTTCGTTGCGATACGAATTCGGGGATAACGCGCTCTACGGTCCGCATCGGACCGGCCGCACGTCGTACTCCACGTTTGCTCCCGTCAGTCCGCTGATGGTCACGTGGTACGTCGAACCCACCGTGATGGCCGGCATCATCCAACTGATCGTGTTGTCGCCGTAGCCCGGCGTGCGGAACATCGCAGTCACCGCCACCGCGACGCCGTCGCGGGTGACCGCCGCACGTGTCGCCGCGCCGACGCCGAGCGCCCGGCTGGAGAACGACCAGATCTGGGACATGGACTCCATCGGTGTCGGACCTTCGTTCGGCCATGCCACCCACGACTTCATGCCCGTCCCGCGTCCGCCGATGACGTACAGGCACGCGTAGTTGGTCGTCTGGCCATATCCGATCGGGCCAAGCGGCGGCCACAGCATCCATCGGCGGTGACCAAGCGTTCCGGAGATGTCCCGGCTGTCGTCGACGAACCCGGCGACGGACGCCGTCGGCGAGCTGCCGCCACTGGTGATGTTGCTGCGCGCCGCTCCGTCGGCGCCCGCTGCGGAGTAACAAATCCAAGTCGTCGGCGGCGTGTGCGAGAGCATCCTGTTGCGTTGCATCATCAGCGCGCACGCCTGCGAGTTCGTGTTCTGCATCGCGTTGTTCGGGACGTCGTTGAGCCCGGCGAGGAAACGATACGCGTTCGTCATCCGCACGGCCGCCGCGATGGTCTCCGGCGCTAAGACGCCGGGGTCGCACATGGCCGCGGGAGCCGTCCACCCCGGGACACCCCGCGACGCCGCGAAGTCTGCGTTCCAGCGCGCGCAGATTTGCGCTTGGGTCCGCATCGCGGGATCCGTCGGGACGACGCCGCCCGTGTCGCTCGCGACCACGTCGACGGCCTGCACGTCGTTGCCCACGACCCGATCCGCACCTGGCGCGTCCGTCGTCGCGACGTCGGCCGCGGGACCGGTGTCGCTCGGTCCGACCGTGTCCATGGCTGCGCCGTCCGCGCCGCCGATCGCGTCCGCGCGCGCTGCGTCGTCGAGCGTCATCTCCGAACCGCACGCCGCGAGCGAAAGCCACAGCAACGCCTGGATCGCCCGTCGAAGCGAATTGCGCATCGGCCGAGAGTACCCGAGGTTGAACACGAGCGCACGGCGTGGGCCGGGCAGAACGACCGCCACCACTCGATGGGCAGGCTGCCCCCTCCGCGGCGAACGCAACTCGCGTGTCACCGCGCGTCGACCGCGTCGCTGCATACCTCGATCTTGGGCCCCAAGCGGACGTCGATCTTGCGGTCGCGGAACATCTCGCCGTCGAGCACCCAGTGAAAGGGCTGCGGAAACACGATGCTGGCCGTTCGTACGAAACCGTCGAAGTGCGGCTCACCGCGGATGCGCTCGCCGGCAATCACTCGGAACATCTGCGGCCCGAGACGGCGGGGCGGCAACGAAGACGCGATCCAATGCAACGCGTCGTCGCGCTCGGCGTTTCGGTAGCTCACGGTCATGTGCAAGCCGAGGTCTCGAATCGTTGCGCAGCAGATCAGGCTGTACCGGTCGGGCGAGAGCGGCACTCCGTCGACACTCAGGGCGCACTCGACCGGCTCGAGCACGTCGCGCGCGTACGTCCCGCCGACGAACGATTCGACGAAGATCCGCGCGACCATGCGTGCCGCGTCAGCGTAGCTGCCAGCACCGTCCCGGTAGTACAGCTCGAAAAACTTTGCGACGAGCGCGGTCCCGAAGATCGACCCGAGCCGCCCGTTCGCGTCGATCGTGCGATGCGATACGGTGCGAAGCGTCCCGGCTTGGTGACGTGCAACGAGGCGTGCGAGTTCGACGTTCGCAGCGCCGTGCATGCCGAAGTTGCGTGCCACCGTCGACACGGCGCCGCCCGGAATGAACGCGATGCGAGGGAGTGGCGCACGACCGTACGCGGCGCGCAGGGCGGTCATGCCGTTCATGAACGACCCGTCGCCACCGCACAGCGCGACGGTGTCCGGTTGGGCGTGACGGACCTGAAACGCTGCCGCGTCGAGTTCGGGCAGATCGTGCGTCTCGATGATCACGGCATCGGGCCCCGCAGCTTTTTCGGTCGCCGCGAGCAGTGCGCGATCGCGCGCGAACTTCGACGCGCCGCGGTTGATGAGAACGGCCAGCCCTGCCACGGTGGCGGCGCTTCTACCACGGTCGCCGGTCGTGGGGGCACGAATGCCCGGCGGGCACCGGGAAGGGCCGTCAGGGCCCCGGGCGAGATGCTACCGTTCTGGGGCCATGCGGTCCCCTGTTTGTGCGCTTGCGACCGTCGCGCTCGTTGCGGGATGCAATCCGCTGGGAGAACAGCTTGCACACCAGGCTCGCGCGGGACAGACGCACGCCGCGCTGGAAGCGTACCGCGCACACGTTCGCAACCGGCGCGCGTCGGACGGTCCGGTACTGGCCGACATCGCGCTGTCCGTCATCGCGCGTGCGGCCGAATCGAACAACGCACGCGAGCGGGCGGCCGGGTTTTCCGCGCTGCGCACGCTCGGGGCGCGAGCGCGCTCGGTCTACGACGAACTATCGCGACGCGCGGGTGTGGTCGGGGATCGCGCGGCGGCCGAGGCGTACGATCTGGGCTCGCGGGCTGGATCGCCTCCCGATCGGCTGACACTCGCATGGGCGACCGATGACACGGAACGGCGTGTCGCCGGGCTCGCCGCGCTGGAGGGCCGTCGCGACGTCGACGGCCTGGTCGGCGCGCTCGACAACGTCATTGCGGAGATCCGTCGAGGTGCAGCTCTTCGACTCGGGCGCATCCGCGGCGACGCGCGCGCCCTGCACGCGCTCTCGACGCACGCCCGAAGCGATCCCGACGCCGCCATCCGCGCGCTTTGCGTCTCGGCGTTGGGCGCGCATGGGACGGCCGCGTCGACGGTGCTCGCGGACGCTCTCGGCGATCCCGACACGATCGTGCGTATGAACGTCGTTCCCGCGATCATGCAGGCCGACCCAGATCGTGCGCGCGCCGTCCTCCAGCCGCTTCTCGCGCACGAGCCCACGCCGTTGGCAATCGAAGCGGCACGTGTTCTCGCGGGGCGTCAGAACGCCGAGGCCGCAGGGTTCATCCTCGCCGCACTCGAGCACGCCAATCCCGCCGTGCGGGCGCAGGCGGCAGTCGCGGCGATCTCGTTGGCGGGCTCACATGAAGAGGCGCTTGCACCACATATCGAGGACGCCGACGTCGAGGTGCAGATTCGTGTGGCCGGAATTCTCGTGCGACAGGAACGGTTTCGCTCGCGGATCGTTCGCGCGCTGCGACCGATTGCGCAGCGGCCCGACCCGTTCGTCGCGGTTCGCGCTCTCGCCGTGCTGGTCGACGCGGGCGACGCGTCTGCGACGGACACATTGCGCGGGGGACTTCGAGCGACGGATCCCACTGTACGCAGGCTTGCCGTGCTCTCCTGGTCGCACCTCGCGTCGCGTGGAGTCGAAGTCGATCCACTCGCGCCCTTGCTCGAGGACACTGACCGTTCCGTGCGGCTCATGGCGGCCGCAGAAATCGTGCGTGCTCATCCTAGGGAACCGGGGTTCTAGAAGAACGAGAATCCCGCGAGCGCGTGTGCGCCGCCGTGACCGAAGTCCGGCAGCACTGCGAGCGTCGGCATCCATGGCAGTCGGCGGCCGCGCGCCACCGCCTCGACGACACGTGTGCGACCGGCGACGATCAGAACGGTAACGCCAATTCCAAGCGTCAACGTGCCAAGCAGACTGGCCACAAGGCCTGCGGTAAACAACGTCGATAGCGACGACGAATAGAGCGAAGTCGAACCCATCGAGATCACCGTCAGCGCGGTCCCGGCAACGAACCCGGCTCCGCCGATCACGGTCAGCGCAACGCCGGCACCCGAAAGGCTGTCCACGACGATTCGGGCGGAGGTCCCCGTCGCCGGAACGATCAACGGACGATAGACCGGTCTCCCGCCACCCGCGCGCATGACCAAGGTTGGAGCGCGGCGGGCGCGAAGGGCGGTTGTACCGTCGCAGAAATCGAAACCGGCGGAAGCGCCGAAGTCGTGTCGCTCCCGCCGGGCGTCGCACTCTCGACGAGCTGTTGGGCGGCGGCCGTGCGCGCCCAGATCAAAACGACGATCGAGAGTAATGCCCAGCCTGGAACAGTCATGGTCTCACCAGCCAGGCAGTGTGGCACGCGCGCGAAATCGCTGTCGACAACTGCAAAGTCGATTCGGGTGGCGATCGTCCCGCGGTCGTGATGCCATTGGGAATGAAGCACTGGGGAGGGGCCAGCCGTTTTCTACTGGGCTTGACGGCCGTTGTTGTTCTCGCTGCCTGCGGACCGCCGTACCGCATCGTTCGATACGCGACGCCGAATCCGCTGCGCGGCGCCGCGAGGATCGTGGTCGACCACGCGTCGTACGAGGGTCTGTCGGTGGGCAATGAGCCTCTGCCCGTTTACTTCTCGCATCGATCGCCCGAGCAACAGGCAAGCTTCCAGGCCGATCAAGCCGCGATGGCCGAGAGGTTTTTCGAGCATCTGGCCGAACGCAACCCCGGGCGCATCATTCCGGCTCCCGCGGCGGACGCGGCGACACTGCATCTCCGAATCAACGTGTTCTTCATGGAGCCTGGTGTCTACGCGTACATATTCAGTCGCGCGACCGAAGTGCGGGCGAGTGTGCGAATCGTCGCGCCCGACGGACAGATTCTCGATGAGATCGCGCTGCATGCGACCGTGCAGGCGGGAGGATTCAATCCGTCGTCGGGACAGCGATTCCGGCAGGCCGGCAACGTGCTCGCGGACCACGTGACTGCGTACATCGAAGACCGAACGGTACTTCGCGCGAGACTCGAGCGACGATCGGCAACGCCACCGATGTAGGGCGTCTCTACGGCACTTCGTCGTACCCAATGTCGGGCGCGAGGCGCGTCACGCGCGCTTCGGTGTCGAAGTCGGAGGTGAGGCCCGAGAACGCCGCAGTGCCGAGGTCGATCAACGGTGAACGAGCGATGATGTGGAGGTCCGTCCCCGGCGTGACGAACAGCGGGTCGAGGCTCACGTTCGCGGCGGACGTAATGTCCGAAAGCGAGTTGATCGCCGCCGTCGTCGTCAGTGATCGACTGCCGTCGGCGTCGAAGTAGAGCACGCTGCAGTTCCAAAGATCGTTGTTCTCGAAAATCCGTGGATCACCGGAGTTGCCGGATTCACGCATGGAGACGCGATTCGTTCCGGGCCCGATGCACGCGAGTATGTTGTTTCGGACGACGCCGTTGGGCGGCATCACGACCGTGCCCTCGAAGTCGACGTTGAGCAGATTCGCCGCCGGCGGCGTCGCGGGCGACATCACCGTGACAACGGTGTTGAACACGACGGTGGCCTCCGTCGTTCCGCCCGAACGCCCCAGCGCCATTTCGATGCCGTTGTACCGGTCGACGAACACGAGATTGTTTGCCACGAGCGCGTTCGTTCGCACCGTTCGGATCCCGCTGCCCCAATTGGTTGGCCGATGCGCCTCGATGACGTTCGCTTCGATCAGCGGCGAATTGGGCACGAGCAGCGTGTCGAAGATCGATATGCCCGAACACGAATTCGCACTCGAGACGCACCCGAGGATGGATGGATTCCGCACGACGCGGCCGACGGCACTCGTCCCGAACATGACGGCAGTTGCGTCCTGGGACAACGAGCCGCCGGCGTCGAGTCCGACGATTCGCCGGTTGAAGCGAACGTCGCAGTCGGAACCCGACCCGACACACGACACGCCACGGGCGTTGGCTCCCGATCCCGACGTCCGGCCGACGATGGTGTCGTTCGCCGAGATCGTCGTTGCGCAGGTCGACACGTACACTGCGGCGCTGTTCGAACTTGCGCCACCATTGATGTTCGAATTGGCCGACACGACGGGACGCCCGGCCGTGCATCCCTCCAGTCGCACACCGCGCGACTCCGCACCTGGACCGCCTCCGCCGATCGACTGATTGCGCGCGATCGACACGCCCGTGGCATCTCCGAGCACCCAGACGCCGGCGCTGACTCCCGACGCCGACGTGCCTCCCGTGATGAGTTGATTGTCGCTCACGATCGTGCCGCGGCCGCCCTCGATCTTGATGCCAGTCGACGCGGATGCCGAACCGAACGCACCGGAGATCAGTCCATTGAACTGAATCTGTGCCGCTGGGTTTCGAGCGCGGATACCGATGGATTCGCCCGACGAGACGAAGGAGCCACCGGTTGCGCCGCCGATCATGTTCCGCGAGATGAGCGGTCCGATCGCAGGTGCGGGCGAGCCAAAAATGTCGATGCCGATCGTCAGCGATGCCGAACCGAAATTGATGACGTTGTTCGATACCGTACCGCCGCTCTGCATCGTGACGGCGATGCCAACACCGGACGTGGCCATCGTCGGACCGTTGATCGTGAAACCATCCAGTTGGGTCGCGTTGGTGATGCCGTGTCCGAATACCAGGCCGCCGCTGACGGGAGCGATGACCGTCGTCGGCACACACAGCGGGTCTCGCGCCCAGATGTTGCCGGAGACGCGGAAACTGCCGAGCACGGAGATGCCCTCCGTCATCGCGATGGTTTCGACGTACACCGCACGAACGCAGCCTGGCACGCCCGTCGCGGCAAGTGCGCCAACGCACACCACGCCGCGCGTGCCCATCGCCGAAAGCGAGTTGATCGCGTTTTGGATCGACCCAGTCGGATCCGCCGGCGTGAGGCCCGCGCCGATCCCGTTGAACAGGACATACCGGTTGCAGATGCATCCGTCGTCGACGACGCCGTCGCAGTCGTCGTCGATTCTATTGCCACACACCTCGGGCGACGCGCCCCCCGGTGTGCAGATGTTGGTCGATGCGCCTCGACATGCAGGCACCGATTGGGCACACGCGCCGATGCCGCACATCGTGTTCGGAATGCCATCGTCGATCAGGCCGTTGCAGTCGTCGTCGACGCCGTTGCAGGTCTCGCTCGATGGCGCACCGGCGACGCACGACGGGATCATCCCGGCAACGCACCCGCGAACCGAACGCCTGCACGCGCCGACGCCGCACGTTACCGCGGGGAAGCCCTCGTCCACCGTTCCGTCGCATGTGTCGTCGCGACCGTTGCAGGTCTCGGAAGAAGCGCAGATCATGATGTCGGGTGCGTCGACGGCGTCCGCCGCGTCCACGGTGTCGCGCGTGTCGACCACGTCGAGGGTGTCGGACGCATCCAAGCCGTCCGGCGCGTCTCTCGCATCGATCGTGTCGAGCGCGTCCTGTGCTGCGTCGTCGCCAGCATCGGCGTTGCCGTCGGCGTTCGCGCCATCCGCGGAACCGTCGGGACTCCCATCCATCCGTCGAACCGTTTCGAGGGTCAGCGAGCAGCCCGCAAGTACGGCGAGGGTGATGACCGCGAGGATCCGCGACGGGCGAGGCAAAGCAAGATGCATCATGGATCGAAGCATAGCCCGGAACCAAAACGCGCGCGACGGCCGTGGTTTCAACGCTCCCATGTTGACGAATCCTCCGATTTGGCGGAGCCATAGACGCATGGCGAGCCACATCGAGGTGCGTGTTCACGGCCGGGGAATCGTGCGCGGCGACGAGTCCAGGGAGGACCCGTCGGTTCTTGCAACATGCTCGACGTGCCACGCGACCGTCGACGCCGTCGCGTCGCTCGGGGTCGCGGGTGCGACGAACGTCTTCGTGTGCGCGGGGTGCCTACGCGAGCGTCTCGATGCGCTCAGCGTCGGCCGCTGGCGCATGCGCGAGCTGCGCGACCCCGGACTTCCGTGGGGCAAGTCGAGCGGTTGAGACTCCGGAGCCGCCCGTCGTGGACGGCACGTGGCGAGCATCAATGCGAATAGAGCGGCCGCGATCGAGCGCTCGCCGGTTTCACGGTTTCGCGGCCGGCCGACCCCATGGCACTGACACCCGGGCGCGCACGCGAATCCGCCGCGAGGCACAGGATCGCACACCGCGGCGTGTCCGGCGGGGTACGCGCTGCAAATCGCGCTGCGGTCGTCGGGCCAGAGCGACCGATTGATCGCTCGAATTCCCGAAGTGGCTTCCATCACGGCGCTTGGATCCAGGCTGTGTGCGAGTCCGAGCGCGTGACCGCTTTCGTGCAACAGGATGCTCTCGAGGTCGACGCGCTGGCCGTCGGGATTGCTGGAGACAAAGTCGAAACCGCCCGGATTCCCTCCCGTTCGCAGGTTCAATTCGCTGTCGACATCAAGGATCTGCGCCGTGGAGTTGTCGAATGTGACGACCGTGACCGCAACGGCTCCCGGGCGATGCGTGGCGTCCGACGGCCATGTGTCCCGGAAGCGCACGACGTTCGCGTTGGGTCCGTCCACGGAATACCCGCCTCCGCGAGCGCAATCCGCTGTCGCGAGGACGGTGATCGATGGCGTCCCCGGCGAGCACATTGCACCGCTCCACACGTCGGTCGATGTCCGGACGAGCGTCCGCCAACCGTCCTCCGAGAGAAAGTTCGGCAGCACCGTCGCATCGACCGTACGCGACGTGCACCGTCCGGCCCATGCGAGTGGAGCGCCGAGCGTGCACCCGGTCGCAACGTCGGGGGCGCTCGACGTCGTCGTTCGACACCATGCGTGGGCTGTTCGCGACGCGAGGCCGACGCACACGAATACCGCGCCGACGGTGGCGACGGCTCGCGCGCCGCCGTTGACGCCGCGCGCCCACCCCGCTAGGTTCCGCGCCCTGTCGCCGCCGGTGGGCACTCTGTGCCCCGAGCCGCGGACCGCTCTCAACACAGGTGATCCCATGGTTTCCGCCACCCAACAGTCGTCACGCATTCGCCGTCGCAAGCAGTCTACCAACGGAAAGGTCGCAAAGCGCACTCGCCGCAAGCACGGTACGCCTGTGTTTCCGATCCACCTCGAGCCCGTGAAGAAGTAGCCAAGCCGATCCGCGGCACGCCGGGCGCACGGGCTCAGCCCCGGCGGAGCCCCGCGCGTGTCGACAACACTTCGTCCAACTGCGTCTGCGCGGCCCGCAGGTCGTCCGGGTCTTTCACCGGGATGAACCGCGACTCCGCGCCGTCACGCGAGACGTGCACGTACTTTGTCGGCCGCCACCATGTCAGTTCGCCGACGAGACGCTCGAACTGAATCGCCTCGCGCCCGTCGACCTTTTTTCGCGCGACGCACCACGTCCAGGGGCAGTCGCCTTCGAGCGCGTCGATGTCGATCCACAGCGTGTTCGTGTTGAACATCGGAAACTCGTCGTGCGGAAACTCCGGCGGCAGGCGGAACGCCTCCGCGAGCACGAGCTTTCCGTCGCGACGAACCGGCAGACCGCCCTTGTCTCCGGGCCGCTTCGACACCAGTTCCACCGTGATCTTCGCGCCGAGCGCGCGGTGTTTCGCGAATAGCGCCGGCTCCACGGTGGCCGCGAGATTGTCGACGTTGGAGAGCAGGACCGTCCGCACGCCGGCTGCTTTCATGCGCGCGAGCGCGCCCGAGACCGTAAGTGCGTCCGGGACGTCACCGTGACCTGGCGCGTAGAGGGACACGCGTTGATTCGGGGTGCGAAACAGCGTCCCGGCGGCGGTGAGTCGAAGCGAAACGAACTGCGGCGTGAGATGGACCGGCGCGTCCGCGAACGCCGTCGCGATCGCATCGTGCGTCGTGAAGCTCGTGAGGACGTTCGTGTCGATCTTGCCCTTCGGTGACACGTGACGAATGTCTGCGAGCTTCGCGTCCAGGAACCGCACGTCGCGTCCCTCGAAGACCGGCGAGAGCGCCTTGACCGCCGATCCAAACCTCGTGGCCATTCCTCCCGCGAGTATCAGCACGCCGAGTTCGCCGCGGTCGATCGCGGCGCGACCGTCCGTCTCGAGGGTTCGCCACGCGTCGGAGTCCCGCGCAGGAAGTGCGTCGACGGCCGACGCATCGGGCGGCTCGACGCGGTCGCCGATCATGTGAAGCGACTCCGCGGACGCGGTGCGGCTCAGTCGTTCCCGCAACGTGTCAAACGGGATTCGGTCGAAGTGGTACTGCGCAAGCGTCGCGCGTACGTCGTCGGGCAGTGGGTCGTTCATCGGGGTCTCGGTTTCGGCAGTCTAGCCGCGCTGCGTGGGTTCCGGGCGAAATTGCCTCGCGCCGCAGCGGGTGGTACACGTTTCTGGTGCGTCGTGACGTCGTCATCATCCCGGTAATTTTGTGGGTGACGGCGTCGATCTGCCTGCATCTCGCCGGATTTGTGTCGACCCACGAAGTGACAGACCGGGCGATCGCCGATCGCCGCGACCTTGACGCGCGTCGTCGTGTCGTCAAAGCGCAAAAGCCGTCCGAACGTGAGGAATGGGTGTTTCTTCGGCCGCCGCCCACGGTGGCCCCCGCGCCCACACCGGTTGCAGAGCCCGCGACTGTACCGACGCCGACGGTCGCGCTTGCGTCTCGACGCCTCGCGATGCTCGACCCGACCGAGGCCGCACGACAGAACACTCCCGAACCCACGCCAGCACCGCCAATCTCGGTCCCGACGCCCCCTGTGCCGCTCGCGCTTCCGACGATCGAAGCGCCACGCGCGCGACCCATTCCGCAGCGGCCCGTGCAATCGGTCGACCAGCAGCGCAACGACAATCAGGCGCGTCCCGACGATCCGGCGTTTCTGGCGCAGTCGAACAACAACATTCGTGAGCAGACGCAGGCAGCGTTGCGGAACCTGAACCACGACGATCCATCGCCGCAGCTCGGCGGCGCCCCGACGCAATCTCGAAGCGACACTCCGGGCAACTCGTCGCAGAGCGTGAGTGCCGACGACCGTGATCAGCAGGGCGACCGACGCGCCGTCCCGGAACCTGGCCAACACCCCGAGCGAACGCATCATCCGCCGTCTCGAGCGCTTGCAATGAACGACCGACCCGTTCCGAGCGGCAGTGTCGCGAGGGAACGCGGGCAAGCCGGCGCGCAAGGTCCTACGGGCACAGCCGGTACGCCCGGTCAGCCGGCGCCAGCGGCGAATCCCGTGACGTCGGGTTTCAACGACGCGGTTGCGACGTCGACGGGCGGTACGGACGCGATCGCACAGGGTCCCAACGGTGGAACCGCATCGCAGGATCCATCGGCGGGCGCGGGCGGGCAGGCCGGTCGTGCGGGGCAGGGAGGCCAAGGCGGACAGGGCGGAAACGGTGCCGAAGCCGCTGCACGTGTCGGCATTCGGGGAATGGGCGCACGGCGAGCGGTCGAGTCGCTGACGCCGACGGTCGCGCTGTACGATCAAGTGTTTGGCGCCGAAGCGGCGCGTGAGCGGACGCAGGCGCAATTGCGTCGTTCGCAGGCACGCGGGAGCTACAGCGAGAGCTGGCGTGCGAATCGCGCGGCAATCGAGAACTACGTGCCGGCCGTGCGCGTTGGGTCGCAGACGGCACTGCGGACCGCGGCGTCGCCCTTCGCGGCGTACCTCACGGCGATGCACCGGCGGATCCACCGTCTGTTCGCGGACGGCTTTCTCGCGGACGTCGAGAGCATGCCGGAGTCGTCACCGCTGAATGATCGTTCACTGGTGAGCACGATCGAGATCATCCTCGAGTTGGACGGCCGGATCCATCGGCTCCGCATCGCACGAACGAGCGGAAACCTTTCGTTCGACGTCGCGGCGCTGAACTCGGTGAGGCGCGCGGCACCGTTTGGCCAGGCGCCGACTGCGATTCAATCGGGTGACGGGCGCGTGTACATGCACTGGGCGTTCTACCGGAGCGAACGGCAATGCGGCACGTTCAACGCCGAACCGTACATCTTGCCGCATCCCGCGGGATCCACTCCCGCAGGCCCAACGCCGGCACCGACCGGTCCGACGCCCCGTGATGAACATCCGCCCATGCCGAGCGCGATGTTGCACAGGCCCATTGCGCTTCGGTCGGCGCGGCTCGACCTCCGTCCCTGAGCCGTGCGCGGCGTCACGTCGACGTCGACACTCGCCGCGTGGGGAGAACAACGGGGGGCGGGTCGAGCGCCAGCATGAATCGTAAGTTGAAGTAGTTGATCACGCCATGCGCGACGATCGCGACGACCAACTCTCCGGTCGCGACGACAAGAGTGCCAAACACGACGCCGATCGCCCATGCCATGACGGTCCAACCCGCGAGACGTCGATTCCATGGGATGTGCGCCGCGCCAAATAGCGTTGACGCTGCCAGAACACCGGCGACAGCGCCCAGGTGTCCGACGAGTAGCGTTTGCACGAAACCTCGGAAAAACAGTTCTTCCCCAAGCGCCGATGCAATCGCAAGCGGGAGCGCGGCGTCGGTGCGCATGCCGAGCAGGCCCTCGCGAAGTTCCCGCGTGAGCGCGTTGGCCCACCGCGTTCGGCGCACGAGCCAGCGTGTGGTTCCCACGAGCGCGACACCCAACGCGGCGCCGAGCGCGATCGCGCTCCCGAACGTCAGCCATCGCGGACCGAGCGCCGGGCGCCCGAGCCCCCACGGTGTGCGCACGAACACCGTCGCAAGCCACCAGCCGGTGGCGCCCAGCACGGCGTAGATTGCCACAGCAGCTTGGACCCGTCCGGACTTCACGTTCGCCCGTGCGGCGCTACCATTGCTGATCCAGTGTCACAAGGGCAGCCGTTCGCAACGACTCGGAATCTGAGCCCCCGCTTGCATTCGCAGCGTCGCGAGCGGACAACCCTTCGCGCATGGCCACCGGGGCGACGCCGTACCATCTGCTGATCACGCTCTCGGACGTCGATCGGTCGGTCTATGCCGAGCTGGACCTGCGGCCGGCACGTCATCCGTCCGAGAGCATGCGGTACTTCGTGACGCGCGCGATTGCGTATGCGCTGTCGTACGAAGACGGCATCGCATTCAGCAGGGAGGGGATTTCGTCCACCGACGAAGCGCCCGTGAGTGTTCGCGACCCGACCGGATCCCTCGTCGCGTGGATCGATGTCGGGTCCCCGTCCGCGGACCGGCTGCACAAGGCGTCGAAGGCCGCGCGACGCGTGGCAGTGTTCACGCACGTCGAGCCCGCGTTGTTGCGGAAGGAAGCCCAGACGCGACCGATCCACAAGCTCGACGCGATCGACGTCTGGCGCATCGAGTCGACGTTCCTCGACGCGCTCGCGGAGCGCTTCGAGCGCACCACTCGAATGGAGTTGGTGCGAACGGACGGCAATCTGTACGCAACGATCGGCGGGAAGACGATCGAAGGCACGCTCGAACGTGTTGCACTCGCCGAGCGCGAGAGCTAGGCGCCGTCCATGCGCCGCTTCGCAATCGTCGGCCAGCGCGCGCACGCCTCGCAGGAGTCTCTCCTCGGGGACATCCCCGGCACGACTGGGCGGCTCGACGTCCTGTTGCGATGTCTCCGCGCCGCACTGCTGGTTTCGCACGGCGTCCGGCGCGACACCGTCGCCTACCTGGTGCTTCTCGGCGATCCGGGCGCCCCGCGAACGATTCGCGTCGACGGAGCCTCTGCCCGGTATCTCCGCCCCGACGAGCGCAGTCTGGCGGTCCTCGTGCGCAAGGTCATCGTGTCCGCCGGCGTCGGGAGCCGCCTGGACGGATTCGTCGAGGTTCGACCGGGTGTCGCCGTCGCGGCGGGGGGCGTCGAGACCGTGCTGCTGGACGCTGGAAACACCCCCGTTTTCATGCTCGATGAGGTTGCGGCGGACGTGCGCCGGGTGGAAATCCCCGTCGATGACGTCGTATTCTTCGTCGGCGACCACCTCGGCTTCGACGCTGCGACCCGGGCGACGCTGGCGGCGGCCGGAGCGACGGCTGTCAGCGTCGGACCCACGAGTGTGCACGCCGAGGACGCTGTGACCCTCGTGACGAACGAATGCGACCGTCGCACTCGGCCGAAGTAGGAATTGACGGCGTGGCCCGGAAGCGAGGACACTCGGCAGGATGATCGAATCGGCCGCGGGGGACCCGGCGCCGCGTGTCCTCGTCGTCGACGACGAGAAAGTGATTCGGGAGATCCTTGCGGATTTCTTGTCGCTCGAGGGCTTCTGGGTGCGAACGGCCGAGGACGGCGTTGCGGCGCTGTCCGAGATGCAACGCCAGCCGTACGACCTGGTCATTTCAGACCTGAAGATGCCCAAGATGGGCGGGTTGGAACTGCTCGAGCAGATCAATCGAGTCACACCGAATGTCCTGACCGTGATCATGACGGGCTTTGGCACGGTCGAGACTGCGATCGACGCCATGAAGCGCGGCGCCTACGACTACGTGCTCAAGCCGTTCAAGATCGAAGAAGTCATTCACATCATCCAGCGCGGCCTCGAGAAGCAGCGGCTTTCGGCTGAAAATCTTCGATTGCGCGAGGCACTGTCGCTGTACAAGGTGAGCGAAGCCATCGCGGCGTCACTGTCACTCGAAGACGTCGTGGTGACGATTACCGACGCGGCGATCCAGGACCTCAACGCCGACGTGGCGTCCGTGTACTTCGTCGATCCCGAGGCGGGATTCTTCGAGCGGGGTCGGGCCACCCATCCCGATTGGCGGCACGACATCCCCGGGGATCATCCGGGCGTCGTGCTCGACCCGTCGGCATTCATGAACCACTTCCGCGACGAACAGACCCTGCTCGTCCATGGCGCGCGCATCGCGGCGTTCTTCGCGCACCTGCACGAATCGCTCGTGCCCGTGTCGATGACGGCGGTTCCGTTGCGCGTACGGGGGCGCCCCATTGGCTTTCTCGCGGTGTTTTCGTTCACCCGCTCGAAGCGCTTCGACGAGGGCCAGCGGAAGCTCCTGTCGATGATTGGCTCACGCGCGGCTGCGGCGATCGAGAACGCCAGGTTGTACGAAGACCTCAAGGCGACGTTCAATCAGACCATCCAGGGCCTCGCGCGCGCGATCGACAAGATGGACCGGTACACGTCGGGACACAGCGATCGCGTTGCCTACTACGCGACGTTGCTCGCCAAGAGACTCTCGTGTCCGCCGGACACCGTGGAGATCATTCGTCAGGCCGCGCTGATGCACGACATCGGCAAGATTGGCTGCGTGATGAACCTGAACAAGCCCGGCAAGTTGTCGCAGGAAGAGTACGAGATCTTCAAGAAGCACCCGGGATTCGGTCGCGAGATCCTCGAGCCCATCAAGTTTCTGCATCCGCTCGTGCCCGGCGTGCACTTGCACCACGAGCGATGGGACGGTCGCGGGTACCCGCTGGGCCTGAAGGGTCTCGACATTCCGTTCATCGCGCGGATCATCTCCGTCGCGGATACCTACGACGCGATGACCAGCGATCGCAGTTACCGCAAGGCGTTGCCACACGAAGTCGCAGCGGGCGAAATCGAACGCTGCTCCGGAACGCAATTCGATCCGGACTGCGCACACACGTTTCTTCCAGGCGTCGAAGAAGACCGCGAGGAACGCCGCGCGAAGGGCGAGCACGTCCCGGAGTGAAGGGAGGGGTGTGTCGCCCCCGGATCGAGCGCGAGCACGAGCACGAGCACGGCGGAGAGTGCAGGGGTGGCCGCGATTGACACCGAGGCGCCCAGATTGAAGGCTTGCGCGATGGTTGCCGTCCAGGTTCTCCGCACGTGATGTCGGGCCGCTCGAGCACGTGCGCGATTCTCCTCGCGTGGCTGTTCGCGACGCGCGCCGCGTTCGGCGACCTCGGTCCCGCGCGCACGGCACTCGCCCGCGGGGACTACGCGGTTGCGGAACAGAACCTCCGCACGCTGCCGGCCAACGAACGCGCCGACGGTGACCGGCTGCTCGGACGGATCTACCTCGAGACAGGTCGCTACGAGGATGCACGCCAACTTGGGCAGCGTCTGGCTCGCGCGGCCGCGACGCGCGTCGACGGGCTCACCCTCGAAGCCGAAGCGCTGGCGATCGTTGGGAACTACGACGACGCGATCGCCCGATGGCAGCAGGCGATCGGTCGCAACGTGCGGGCAGGCTCGGCGCGGCGTGCGCACGCGATGCTCGCAGGGTTGCTCTCACGCCTCGGTCGACGACAGGACGCGATGGACGCCGCGCAGCCGCTCGTCGACGAGTACAACGATGCGCAGCAGGAGGCCGAGGATCACCCGGATACGCCGGGGCACTTGAATCCCCGAACCGCCGTGCTTCGCGATGCCGAAGCACTCACGTACCTCGCGATGGCAGCGCGCGTTCTGGGATATTACCAAGACGCCAATGACGCGTTCAACCATGCATTGCGGGTCGACGCGCATCGGCCCGACGCGCTGATCGAGTCTGCGGTCATGTACCTGGACAAGGAAGACATGGGGCACGCCGGCGAAGCGCTTCGCGAAGTGCTCCGTGCCAACACCCACCACGCCCGCGCGTTGTTCCTCCGGGCGCGCACGCGCTTGATGAGCGACATGGACTTCGATCGAGCCCGCGAGGACCTCGACGCCGCGACGCGGATCAATGCTCGAATGCCCGAAGCGATGGTGTTGCGCGCGCAGCTCGTTCTGCGAGACGGAAACCGCACCGAAGCGGATCGACTCGTCGATGCCGCGCTCGCGATCAATCCGCGCAACCTCGAGGCCCTCGCGATGCGTGCGGTGATTCAGTTCTGGGCCAACGACACCCCCGCGATGCAGCGCGCGCTCGAAGCGCTGTTCGCGATCGCGCCGACGCACGTCGATGTGTACTCGGTGATCGCGGAGTTCGCGGACTGGGAGCATCGTTATGAATCGGCGATCGGAATCATCCGCGCGGGCCTTCTGCGTCCGGCAATCGCCAACGAGCCTCGCGTTCAGGGTCCCATGCGCGCGGTCCTTGCGATGAACCTCCTGCGGATGGGCGACGAGGAGCAGGGTCTGGTCGAACTGCGCGAGTCGTTCCGCCGGGATCGGTACAACGTTCGGGTCTTCAATCTTCTCAATCTCTACGAAGACACGCTCGCGCACGACTACAGCGTCGAGACGTCCGGACCGTTTCGAATCCGGTACCACAACGAAGAACGTCCAGTGATGTCTCGCTACGTTCCGGTCCTGCTCCGTCGCGCATACGACGACATGGTCGCGCGGTATCACTTCACACCGCGGGGCCCGATCTCGATCGAGATGTTCGCTTCGACCGAGCATTTCAGCGTGCGCACGGCGGGCCTGCCCGAGATCGGCGTGCAGGGCGTGTGCTTTGGGCGAGTGATCACGGCGATTTCACCGCGCGCTGGGCCGTTCAATTGGGGCCAGATCCTGTGGCACGAGTTGGGCCACGTGTTTGCCATCCAGCTCTCGAACTCGCGCGTGCCGCGCTGGTTTACCGAGGGACTGTCCGAGTGGGAGGCGTTTCACTCCCATCCCGAGTGGTCGCGCGAGGACGATGGCGCGCTGTACCGAGCGATGGTGCAGAACCGGGTGCCGCACGTTGCGGACTTCAATTCGGCATTCACCCATGCGCACGACCAAGAGGACATGCTCGTGGCGTACTACGCCGCGTCGCGACTCGTGGAGTTCATGATCGATCGATACGGATTCGACCGGATCGTGACGCTCCTGCCACGTTGGGGCCGGGGACAGTCGACCCCCGATGTCCTGCGTGAGGGACTGGGCGTTCGGACCGACGAACTCGACCGACTGTTTCGCGCCCACGTGATGCAACGGCTTGCGCGGTTCGCCAACCAGTTTGCCGTCGATCCGCAGGACTTTCGCGACCGCGCGCGTCTCGCCCAAGAGGCGACCGCGCACGCCACCGACGCCAACGCGCTTGCACGATCCGCGGTCGCGGAGTTGATCGCCGGGTCCGCGGACACCGCACGCACGCGCGCGTCGGCGGCAGTGCAAATCGACGCCCGCTCGTCGCTGGCCCACTGGGTGCTCGCTCGGGTTGCGCTGGCGTCCCGCGACGGTGCCGGTGCATTGCGTGAGATCGACGCGATTCTTGGGGCGGGCCGCGACGGGTTCGAGTTGCGCGTGCTGGAGGCTCGCGCCGCACGTGCGGCTCACGACGACAATCGAGTTCGCGCGGCCCTCGAAGCGGCCACCCGCCAGGACCCATCGCAGTCCGAGCCCTGGCAGCTGCTCTCGGAGATGTACCGGCGAGCCAACCGCGCGGACGACGCCCTGGCAGCACTTCGCAACGTCGTGCGGCTCGATCAGCACAATCGCGACGGCCTGCGGTTGTTGCTCCGGGAACTTTCGCAGCGCGCCCTGTGGCGCGAGGTTCGAGCCCTCACCGAGCACGCACGGAATCTCGATCCCGAGGACTCGGGAACGCACGTGGCGTTGGCGCGGGCGGCGGCGGAAACCGGAGCGCGGCCCGACGCGATCTTCGAGTACGAAAGTGCGCTGCTACTTGCACCGCGCGAGCCTGCACCCATTCACACGGCGCTCGCACGGTTGTACCTCGCGGCGAACGACCGAACGCGGGCGCTGTCGAGTGTTCGCGCGGCTCTCAGCGCGCAGCCCAACGATGCCGAAGCGCGAACTCTCGCGCGTCAGCTCGGGGTGCGATAGCGTTTCGCAAGTCGTTGGCTCCACCGAATGAGTGCTCGATCGCTGCGCAAGGAGATCGTCGCCGGCTACGGCCTGTTGCTGCTGGCGGCTGCCTCCATTGGTGGCTATGCGCTCGTGCGGCAGTCGCGAGCCGTACAAGCGCTGCGTTTGCAGAACGAACGCTACCTCCCGCTCTCGTTCGTTCTCACCGAGGCGCGCGCCGCGCAGACCAGCATGGTGTCGCGGCTGGAGTCCATCGTCGAAGAGCGTGACCGCGCAGTGTCCCGCGCGTGGATCAACAGCGCTCGTCGGCAGCGCCGCCGCGGAATCTTGCGCGCACGGTTGCTCGCCGTGTCGGCACGGGTCGATCCCGCCGCCCGGGCCGACCTCGCGTTGCTCTCGCGCGTCGAGCACACCCTCGGCGAGATCGAACGGACCTACCGGGACGACGAGCCCGGTTACGCGATCTTGTTCGCTGCGCTGGCCGCGGGGGAAGTGGACCGCGTGCAGGACTCCCACGCGCGGCTGCTCCAGCGCGAGCAGGTGGCCGAAGAGTCGCTGCGCGATCGCGCGAGGGAAGTCGTCGCGCGGATGCGTGCGCTCGCGGGCGAGGCCGAACGGGCGCAGCCGCAAACGCTTCGCGTGCTCGCGGTGATCACGGCGCTTGCGCTGTTCGCGGGCTTGTTCACCGCACTCTCGGCGATGCGCGCGCTTCGGCCGCTGAGGCTTCTCGTCGAGCGGGTGCGCCGAGTCGCCGGCGGGGATCTCACCAAGGGGCACGTTGCGGCGCGGGACGACGAAATCGGCGAACTCGCGCGCGAGTTCGAGAACATGGTCGACGCGGTGAAGGCCCGCGAAGTCGAGCGCGAGCAAGCCCGCGTGAAGATTTTGCAGAACGAACGACTGGCGGCGATTGGGCGAATGGCGGCGCATGTCACGCACGAAGTGCGCAACCCGCTCAGTTCGATCGCGCTAAACGCCGAGATGCTCGTCGACGAGGCGCGCGCGCTCGGCGAGCCCGGTCGCGAGGTCGAGCGTCTCGTGGGCGCGATTCAGCGCGAGGCCGACCGACTGACCACGCTCACCGAGGAGTACCTGAGCGTCGCACGGCTTCCCAAGCCGCGGCTCGTGAGGGAGAATCTCGCCGAACTCGTCTCCGAGACAGTCGCGTTCGCGCGTCTCGAGTTCGAGCGCGCCGGGATCGCGCTGCGCGTGCTGGTTCCGGGCGATCCGTGTTTCGTCTGCCTGGACGAGGCGCAAGTGCGGCAGTCGCTGCTCAACCTGCTACGGAACGCCCGCGAGGCGGTGCAGGACGTATTGCCCGAGCGTCGGGCGGTGACTGTTTCCGTCCGTCGCGACCGGGACGGCCTGGAACTCGCGGTGGCGGATTCGGGACCCGGGCTTGGGGACGATGCGCGCGCGCACCTGTTCGAGCTGTTCTACACGACGAAGCAACGCGGGACGGGTCTGGGTCTGCCGCTCACGCGCGAGATCGTGCAGGCCCACGGCGGAACCATCGACGTTGGCACGGCGTCGGCCGAGGACGGTGGTGGTGCCCGCTTCGTGATATGGCTCCCGTCCGCGCCGGCGATGGAGCCAGGCGCGAACGTGGGAGTTCCCGTCGATGCGGCATGATGGACGAAGCTGGGATCAACTGCGGCCCGTGACGATCGAGTGCGGTTGGCACAAGACGTCGGATGGAAGTGCGCTGTACCGCGCGGGAAAGACCGTTGTTCTGTGCACGGCGTCGATCGAAGACGGCGTAAAGGACTTTCTTCGCGGTCAGGGACGCGGGTGGGTCACTGCAGAGTACCTCATGCACCCGCGTGCGGGCGGCAAGCGCCAAAACCGCGACGGGTTCAACGGACGCCCGTTGTCCGGTCGCTCCCACGAGATTGCGCGGCTGATCGGACGGGCACTGCGATCGTCGGTCGATCTTCGCAAGATCGGTGAACGAACGATTCATGTCGACTGTGACGTTCTCGAGGCGGACGGTGGAACTCGCACCGCCGCGGTCACCGGTGGCATGGTCGCGCTGTCGCTCGCGCTCGACGTACTCCGACGCAAGAGCGCGCTCGCAGCGCCGCCGCTGCGCGGACTTGTGTCGGCTGTGAGTGCGGGCATCGTGAAGGGGACGCGCATGCTCGACCTCGCGTACGTCGAGGACAGCGCGGCCGAGATGGACCTCAACGTCGTGGCGTCCGAACGCGGTGGCATCGTCGAACTGCAGGCGACGTCGGAGGACGCCCCCGTGGACCGCGCGGCGGTGGACGCACTTGTCGACCTTGCGATGACGGGAATCACGACGCTGACGGAACTCCAGCGCACGGTTCTCGCGCAGGCGGGCGTCGAGCTGGCGGCGTTGGCGGTGCCGCGTTGAGTGCGTCGCGGGTGCTCGTGGCGACGGGCAATCGCGGGAAGTTTGCCGAGATCTGCGCGTTGTTTCCAGGGATCGCGTTCGACGGCTGGTGGACGGTCGACGCGCCGCCGCTCGACGAACCCGGCGAAGACTATCTCACGAACGCGGCCGCGAAGGCGCGGGAGGGATCGCGGGCGAGCGGAAGAATCGTCCTCGGCGATGACTCGGGACTCGAAGTCGACGCGCTCGGCGGCGCACCGGGGTGGCGCTCGGCGCGGTTCAGTGGCGCGCACGGAGACGACGTGGCGAATCGCGCGCGATTGCGTGCGTCGATGTCGCGCGTGGAGGGCGCCGCGCGGCGCGCGCGGTTTCGGTGTGTGCTCGCGCTCGCGGATGTGACGGGTCCGCTCGGCGAGCGCGTGCTGGTTGCGTACGGAACCTGCACCGGGCGTGTGACGGAGCATGAGCGAGGGGAGGGTGGGTTCGGCTACGACCCCCTGCTCGAGTTGGAACACACGGGCCGCACGATGGCGGAGATCGACGAGGCGACGAAGAATCGCGTCTCGCATCGAGGGGTAGCCGCGCGTGCGATGGCGCCGATGCTCGCGGCGTACCTGCGGGCGCGCGCGGCGTGAATTCGGAAAGTTGAACAGGGAGGGCGGGGAGGGGGGGAGGAGCGCCGGCACAAACCGGCAGGAGGAAGGAGGGGAGCTTGAGGAAGAGACATCAACGGATCAAGCAAGGACTAC
>Ga0080064_1001262_pt1 | contig 53504 bp, 49 predicted proteins | sample Subgrocontami54m_FD_69260 | JGI IMG/M metagenome (GOLD analysis project Ga0080064, IMG submission 69260) | Subsurface groundwater microbial communities from S. Glens Falls, New York, USA - GMW46 contaminated, 5.4 m (SPADES assembly) (version 2) ...
TCACCCGCACTGACTGCATTGTCATGCAGCCAGCGCGACCTCTCCCCGCACGCGGGGAGAGGTGAAGAAAAAAAGGCGGGGACTTGCTTTTCATCACTTCACCGGTACGGCGCGTCGAGCGCGATGTTGTTGGCCAGCTCCCGCTCCCAGCGTTCGCCGTTGGCCAGCAGGCGGTCCTTGTCGTAGTAAAGTTCTTCGCGCGTCTCGGTGGCGAATTCGAAATTCGGTCCCTCGACGATGGCGTCCACCGGGCAGGATTCCTGACAGAGCCCGCAGTAGATGCATTTCACCATGTCGATGTCGTAACGCGTCGTGCGGCGCGTGCCGTCGTTGCGGCGCGGGCCCGCCTCGATGGTGATGGCCTGCGCGGGGCAGACGGCCTCGCACAGCTTGCAGGCGATGCAACGCTCCTCGCCGTTGGGATAGCGGCGCAGCGCATGTTCGCCGCGGAAGCGCGGGGAGATCGGATTTTTCTCGAAGGGATAATTGATCGTCGCCTTCGGCTTGAAGAAATAGCGCATCGCCAGGAAAAAGGCGGACACGAATTCCGTCAGGAAGATCGTCCGGGCTGCGTGATCGAGTCTCATGACATCCTCACCTCGGCCCCAACCCGCCGTATTGCAACACTGCGGCCACGATCACCACCATGGCCAGCGACAGCGGCAGGAATACCTTCCAGCCAAGCCGCATCAATTGGTCGTAGCGATAGCGCGGCACCATCGCCTTCGCCATGGCGAAGAGAAAGAAGATGAAAAACACCTTCAGCAGGAACCAGACGATGCCCGGCACCCAGGTGAAGGGCGGATACGGCACCGGCGGCAGCCAGCCGCCGAGAAACAGGATCGTCGCCAGCGCGCACATGGTGGTGATGGCCACGTATTCGCCGAGCATGAAGAGCATATAGGGCGCCGCGCTGTATTCGACCATGAATCCGGCCACCAGCTCCGATTCCGCTTCGACCAGATCGAACGGCGGGCGGTTGGTTTCCGCCAGCGCCGAGATCAGGAAGACGACGAACATGGGAAACAGCGGCAGCCAGAACCAGCCGAACATGCCCCAGGGGCCGTTCTGCGCCTCGACAATGGCAGAGAGATTCAGCGAGCCGACGCAGAGCAGCACCGTGATGATGACGAAGCCGATGGAGACTTCGTAGGACACCATCTGCGCCGCCGAGCGCAGCGCCGCCAGGAAGGGATATTTGGAATTGGACGCCCATCCCGCCATGATGATGCCGTAAACGGCCAGCGACGAGATCGCGAAGATGTAGAGGATGCCGACATTGATGTCGGCGATCATCCAGCCGGCATTGACCGGCACCACCGCCCAGGCAGCGAGCGCCAGCACCGTCGTCACCAGCGGCGCCAGCAGGAAGACGCCCTTGTTGGCGCCGTCGGGGATGATGGGCTCCTTCACCACGAACTTGATCAGGTCGGCGAAGGATTGCAGCAGGCCGAACGGGCCGACGACGTTGGGGCCGCGCCGGATCTGCACCGCCGCCCAGATCTTGCGGTCGGCGAGCAGCAGATAAGCGATGATGAGCAGCAGCGACACGAGCAGCAGCAGGCTCTGCGCCACGATGACGCCAAGCGGCCAAACATAACCGGACCAGATTTCGGCCATGCTCATCGCGTCACTCCGCCGCCGTCATGGCCGGCCGCCCGCCGGCGAGCGCGGAACATTCCGCCATCACCGCCGAAGCGCGCGCGATCGGATTGGTGAAAAAGAAGTCCGCGATGCTGCGGCGGAACGGCGCCTTGTCGGGCGTGCCGCCAAGGGCCGCAAGCTTATGAATATCCGCCGGATCGCCGGCCGTGATCTGATCGATGCGCCCCAGATGCGGATGTGATTTGACCACGGCGCGGCGCAGCTGCTCGAAGGAGTCATAAGGAAGACGCCGGCCAAGCGCGTCCGAGAGCGCGCGCAGGATGGCCCAATCCTCGCGCGCATCGCCGGGCGGAAAGGCGGCGCGCTTGCCAAGCTGCACGCGCCCCTCGGTGTTGACGTAGATGCCGGCTTTTTCGGGATAGGCCGCGCCCGGCAGGATGACGTCGGCGCGATGCGCGCCGCGGTCGCCATGAGTGCCGATGTAGACGACCAAAGCGCCGGGCGCGATGTCGATCTCGTCGGTGCCGAGCAGGAACAGCAGATCGAGCGTGCCGTAAGCGGCCATGTCCACCGCGCGCAAGCCGCCCTCGCCCGGCACGAATCCGATGTCGAGCGCGCCCACGCGGGACGCAGCGCCATGCAGCACGGAAAATCCGTTCCAGCCGTCCTTCACCACGCCGAGATCAACCGCGGTCTTGGCGGCAAGTGCGGCGATCGCCGCGCCATCCTGCCGCGCCAAAGCGCCGGCGCCGAGCAACAGCATCGGGCGCTCCGCCGCCTTCAGCGTCTCGGCGAAATCGCGCTTACCGGCGGCGAGATGGCTCAGCGTCTCCGGTCCCGCCCCGAGATGCTCGTAGGGATAGGTCAGGTCCACGCGCTCCCCGATCAGGCCGATGGGGAATTTCCCGGCGCGCCAGCGCTTGCGGATGCGGGCGTTGAGCACGGCGGCTTCCACGCGCGGGTTGGAGCCGACGATCAGCAGCGCGTCGGCCTTTTCGATCCCGGCGACAGTGGCGTTGAAAAGATAGCTCGCCCTGCCCCATTTCGGGTCGATGGCCGAGCCATCCTGGCGCGCATCGAGATTTGTCGCGCTTAGCCGCGACAACAAATCCTTCAGCGCGAACATCTCTTCCACGGTGGCGAGATCACCCGCGATGGCGCCGACGCGTTTCGGCGTCGTCTTCTTCGCCTTGGCGGCGATCACCTCGAAGGCTTCCGCCCAGGTGGCCGGGCGCAGCCGGCCGTCCTCGCGGATGTACGGCATGTCGAGGCGCTGCACGCGCAGGCCATCGACCACATGCCGCGTCTTGTCGGAAATCCATTCCTCGTTCACGTCGTCGTTGACGCGCGGCAGGATGCGCATGACTTCGCGCCCGCGCGTATCGATGCGGATGGCGGAACCGAGCGCGTCCATCACATCGACGGACTCGGTCTTGCCGAGTTCCCAGGGCCGCGCGGCGAAGGCATAGGGTTTCGACGTCAGCGCGCCGACCGGGCAAAGGTCCACCACGTTGCCTTGCAGCTCGGAGGTCATCGCCTGTTCGAGATAGGTGGTGATCTCCATGTCCTCGCCGCGGCCGGTGGCCCCCATCTCTGGCACGCCGGCGACTTCCGCCGCGAAGCGGACGCAGCGCGTGCATTGGATGCAGCGGTTCATCGAGGTCTTCACCAGCGCGCCGAGATATTTGTCCTCGACCGCGCGTTTGTTTTCCTGGAAGCGGCTGGAATCCACGCCATAGGCCATGGCCTGGTCTTGCAGATCGCATTCGCCGCCCTGGTCGCAGATCGGGCAATCCAGCGGATGATTGATCAGCAGGAACTCCATCACCCCTTCGCGCGCCTTCTTCACCATGGGCGAGCGCGTGAACATTTCCGGCAATTCGCCCTTCGGTCCCGGCCGCAGATCGCGCACATTCTGCGCACAGGAAGCGACAGGTTTCGGCGGTCCGCCCTTCACCTCGATCAGGCACATGCGGCAATTGCCGGCGATCGACAGCCGTTCATGGAAGCAGAAGCGCGGAATCTCCGCGCCCGCCGCCTCGCACGCCTGGAGTAAAGTGAACTCAGGCGGGACGTCGAGCTCTTGGCCGTCGATGATGACTTTGGTCATTGAATCACCGGCCCTCCAACACCAGCACGATCAGCACGACGATCGTGATGGTCACGCCGACCGCGATATCCAAGCGGGCGACAGCGCTCAGTGCATTCCAGAAACGTTTGGTGCGTGCGCTCATCTCTCACTCCGCCGCCTCCGGCACCGGGTCGCGCACGCCGAGCGCTTCCGGCCGCGCCGCGAAATCGTCGATGCGCCGCTCGATCTCATGGCGGAAGTGCCGGATCAATCCCTGGATCGGCCAGGCCGCCGCGTCGCCGAGCGCGCAGATGGTATGGCCTTCGACCTGCGTGGTCACTTCCAGCAGCATGCCGATTTCGCGCTTATGCGCGCGGCCTTCCGCCATGCGCGTGAGCACGCGCCACATCCAGCCGGTGCCCTCGCGGCACGGCGTGCACTGGCCGCAGCTCTCGTGCTTGTAGAAATAGGAGATGCGGGCGATGGCGCGCACGATATCGGTGGACTTGTCCATCACGATCACGGCTGCGGTGCCGAGCCCGGACTTCAAGTTCTTCAGCGTATCGAAATCCATGTACAGCTCGTCGCCGCACTGCGTTGCTGGCAAGCACGGCACCGACGAACCGCCGGGAATGACGGCGAGCAGATTGTCCCAGCCGCCCCGGATGCCGCCCGCATGCTTGTCAATCAGCTCGCGGAACGGGATGCCCATGGCTTCTTCGACATTGCACGGCTTGTTCACATGGCCGGAGATGCAGAAGAGCTTGGTGCCAGTGTTGTTCGGCCGGCCGATGGCGGCGAACCAGGCGGCGCCGCGCCGCAGGATGTCGGGGGCGACCGCGATCGACTCCACATTATTTACTGTCGTTGGGCAGCCGTAGAGCCCGACGTTGGCCGGGAATGGCGGCTTCAGCCGCGGCATGCCCTTCTTGCCTTCGAGGCTTTCCAGCAACGCCGTTTCTTCGCCGCAGATGTAGGCGCCAGCGCCGTGGTGGACGTAGAGGTCGAAGGGAAAGCCGTTGACGTTATCCTTGCCGATCAAGTTGGCCTTATAGGCTTCGTCGATGGCATATTGCAGCCGCTCGCGCTCGCGGATGAATTCACCGCGCACATAGATGTAGCCCACATGCGCGCCCATGGCGCAGCCGGCGATCAGGCAGCCTTCGACCAGCAGATGCGGATCGTGCCGCATGATCTCGCGGTCCTTGCAGGTGCCGGGTTCGGACTCATCGGCATTAACGACGAGATAGCTCGGCCGCCCGTCGGACTGCTTGGGCATGAACGACCACTTCAGCCCGGTCGGGAATCCCGCGCCGCCGCGTCCGCGCAGGCCTGACGCTTTCATCTCGTTGATGATCCAATCGCGGCCCTTGTCGAGAATGTCTTTGGTGCCATCCCACGCGCCGCGCGCACGCGCCCCTTTGAGCTTCCAATCGTGGAGCCCATAGAGGTTCTTGAAGATGCGGTCCTTGTCGTCGAGCATCAGGTGCATCCCCATCCGTCATTCCGGGGCGCGCCGAAGGCGCGAACCCGGAATCCATAACCCAGGCTGCGGAGTATGGATTCCGGACTCGCCGCGGAGCCTGTCATCGGGCGGCGCTTCGCGCCGACCCGTTGGCGGCGCTCTGGAATGACAAAGAATTTTTTACGGTCGAGCATCGCTAGCGCCTGGTCTTGTTGTCGGCCGCGGGAGGCTTGCTGTTCAGCGTCGTCGGCCCGCCCACGGGAGCGGAAAATTGCCGGTCGATCTGCGGGCCTGGCTTCGGCTCCATGCCTGCCGCGATCTGATCGAAGATATCTTCCAGGATGTCCGGGGTGAGGTCTTCATAATAGTCGTAGTTGATCTGGACCATCGGCGCGTTGACGCAAGCGCCCAGGCATTCGACCTCAACCCAGGAGAATCTGCCGTCGTCGGTGACCTCGAACGGCTCGCCGATGCGCTTGTGGCAGACCTTCTTCAAATCCTCCGCGCCGCGCAGCACGCAGGGCGTCGTTCCGCAGAGCTGAACGTGATAGCGGCCAATCGGCTCGAGATTGAACATCGTGTAGAAGGTCGCGACCTCGAGCACGCGGATATAGGCCATGCCGAGCATGTCTGCGACGTGCTCGATGGCCTTCTGCGGCACCCAGCCGCCCGCCTGCTCCTGCGCGCGCCATAGGATCGGGATCACCGCGGAAGCCTGCCGGCCTTCCGGATATTTGGCGATCTGTCCCTTCGCCCATTTCACGTTCTCCGCCGTGAAGGCGAAGCTCTTGGGCTGGACTTCGATGGGGGCGAGGCGGCGGACGGACATTAGCGATCCACCTCCCCCAGTCCGTCATTCCGGGGCGCGGGCATTAGCCCGCGAACCCGGAATCCAGAGGGAATTCCTGCGCGGCTGGATTCCGGGTTCGCCACTTCGCGGCGTCCCGGAATGACGATGGAAAAATTTGTCGTCATCGATCCACCTCCCCGAAGACGATATCGATGGACCCGAGGATCGCCGACACGTCGGCCAGCATGTGGCCCTTGCAGAGGAAATCCATGGCCTGGAGGTGCGCAAAGCCGGGCGCGCGGATCTTGCACTTGTAGGGCCTGTTGCTGCCGTCGGCGATCAGATAAACGCCGAACTCGCCCTTGGGCGCTTCCACCGCGGCATACACTTCACCAGCGGGAACGTGGAAGCCTTCGGTATAAAGCTTGAAATGATGGATGAGCGCCTCCATGGAACGCTTCATCTCGGCGCGCTTGGGCGGCACGATCTTGTTGTCGAGGACGCTGACCGGCCCCCGCCCTTCTTCCATCCGCAGCTTTTGCAGGCACTGCTTCATGATGCGGATCGACTGGCGCATCTCTTCCATGCGGATGAGCTGGCGGTCATAGTTGTCGCCGTTCTTGCCAATCGGGATGTCGAAATCGAGTTCGGCATAGCATTCGTAGGGCTGCGCCTTGCGCAAATCCCACGCCGCGCCCGAGCCGCGCACCATCACGCCGGAAAAGCCCCAAGCCCACGCATCTTCGAGAGATACGACGGCAATGTCCACATTGCGCTGCTTGAAGATGCGGTTCTCCATGACCAGCGCGTCGAGGTCGTCGCACACTTTCAGGAACGGATCGCAGAAATCCCAGATGTCGTCGATCAGCTTGGACGGCAGATCCTGGTGCACGCCGCCGGGACGAAAATAGTTCGCATGCATGCGGCTGCCTGAGGCGCGCTCATAGAACACCATGAGCTTCTCGCGTTCCTCGAAACCCCAGAGCGGTGGCGTGAGCGCGCCCACGTCCATCGCCTGGGTGGTGACGTTGAGCAGGTGCGACAGTAGCCGGCCGATCTCGGAATAAAGCACGCGGATGAGCTGCGCGCGCTTTGGAATCGTAAGGCCGAGCAGCTTCTCGATGGCCAGACAGAAGGCATGTTCCTGGTTCATCGGCGCGACGTAATCGAGCCGGTCGAAATACGGCACCGCCTGCATATAGGTCTTGTGTTCGATCAGCTTCTCGGTGCCGCGATGCAGCAGACCGATATGCGGGTCCACGCGCTCCACCACCTCGCCGTCGAGCTCGACCACGAGGCGCAACACGCCATGCGCCGCCGGATGCTGCGGCCCGAAATTCATGGTGAAGGTGCGCGGTGCGGGTGTGGCCATCAGTTCACACCCTCCAACCTCATGGTGAGGAGCGTCGCGAAGCGGCGCGTCTCGAACCATGCGGCCCCTGCGGCCCCATCCTTCGAGACGCCGCGCTGCGCGCGGCTCCTCAGGATGAGGATGGAGTTTTTCATTGCCGCGCTCATACACTTGCTCCCAGCGCAGCCTTGGCCTTCTCCGCCACCTTGGCGTTGAAGCGGTCCCACGCCACGATGACGCGATCGTGCCGCCCCTCACCGATCATGTCCACGCCGTCATGGGCGCGAACCTGAAAGCTCGCGCGACGCCCGTTGACCACGGTGCATTCCACATCGACGGTGACGCTCAAGCCGGGCGGCGTCGCCGCCATATGGCTCACGTCAACGTGGGTGCCAACGCTGCCTTCTCCCGCGTCGAGATGCGGCGCGAGCAGTTGCACGCAAGTCCATTCCATCAGCGCGATCATGAAACCGGTGGCGAAGACCTGCGGCATCGCCTGAAGCTCGGGCGCCTCCTGATAGATGTGCGGCACGGTTTTCTGCATCGGCACCTGATAGGTGAAGCGATGCTTCAAGCCGGGCTTGAGCGTGGCTTTCATGGCGCCGCCTTCTTGTCCGGCTCGCCGGTGAGCTTGTTGCCCTGCGCCTTCTCGTCGCCGGGCAGCACGTATTCGGTGCCTTCCCAGGGCGAGAGGAAATCGAAATTGCGAAATTCCTGCGCGAGCCGCACCGGGTCGTAGACCACGCGCTTCTGCTCGTCGTCCCAGCGCACCTCGACAAAACCCGTCAGCGGGAAATCCTTGCGCAGCGGATGCCCTTCGAAACCGTAATCGGTGAGGATGCGCCGCATATCCGGATGGCCGGTGAACAGCACACCGTAGAGGTCGTAAGTCTCGCGCTCGAACCAGTCGGCGCCGGGGAAGACCGAGATGATGGAAGCCACCGGCGTCTTTTCGTCGATCTCTACCTTGATGCGGACACGCCGGTTTTTCTTCGGTGACAGCAAGTGGTAGACGACATCGAAGCGCTTCTCCCGCGACGGCCAATCGACCGCGGTCACGTCGATGACGCAGGAAAATTGATAGCGCGGATCGTCGCGCAGGAAAGTGACGACTTGGACGATATCCTCCGCCCGCGCCGCCAGTGTCAGCTCGCCGAAGGCAACCGTGTGCTCCAACACCGCCGGCGCCAGCGCCTCGGCAATGCTTGCTCCCAGTCTGTCGAGCGTTTCGTCCATCTGCCTACACCACGCTGTCATCCCGGACGGCCCGAAGGGCCGATCCGGGACCCATATCTCCGGAAACGGCGAAAGATGGGTCCCGGCTCTCGCGCAACGCGCTCGGCCGGGATGACAGGATAAATTTCACGCGATCCATTTCCCGCCCTTTAGCGCTCGATGGTGCCTGTGCGGCGGATTTTCTTTTGCAGCAGCATGACGCCGTATAGCAGCGCCTCCGCGGTCGGCGGGCAGCCCGGCACATAGATATCCACCGGCACGATGCGATCGCAGCCGCGCACGACTGAATAGGAATAATGATAGTAGCCGCCGCCGTTGGCACAGGAGCCCATGGAGATGACGTAGCGCGGCTCCGGCATCTGGTCGTAGACCCGGCGCAGTGCGGGGGCCATCTTGTTGGTCAACGTGCCGGCGACGATCATCACGTCCGATTGGCGCGGCGAAGCGCGCGGCGCGAAGCCGAAACGCTCCGCGTCATAGCGGGGCATCGACATCTGCATCATCTCGACGGCGCAGCAGGCCAGGCCGAAGGTCATCCACATGAGCGAGCCGGTGCGCGCCCAGGTGACGAGGTCGTCGCTGGCGGCGACCAGGAAGCCCTTGTCGGCAAGCTCATTATTGAGGCCGAGAAAATAGGGATCGTTCGCGCCGACCGGCTTGCCGGTGCGTGGATCGAGAATCCCTTTTGGCGCGGGAGCGACGAGCGTCCCCGCCCTCTCGGTCAATCCCATTCCAGGGCTCCCTTCTTCCACTCATAGATAAAGCCGATGGTCAGCACCGCAAGGAAAACCATCATCGACCAGAATCCATAGAGGCCGACTTTCCCGAAGGCGACCGCCCAGGGAAACAGGAAGCTCACTTCGAGATCGAAGATGATGAAAAGAATGGCGACCAGATAAAAGCGCACATCGAATTTCATGCGCGCGTCGTCGAATGGATTGAAGCCGCATTCATAGGCGGACAGCTTGAGCGGATCGGGCGCCTTGAAGGCAACGATGAAGGGCGCGATGAGCAGCGCGAGGCTCAGAACAAGCGCCACCCCGATGAAAACCACGAGCGGCAGGTAATCGAGCAGCAATTGGTTCATCGGCGACCCTTTTCCGTCCGCAGCGCGGGGCCGCGAACCGAAGTCATTATCTCCCCCCGGCCGGAAAACCCGCCCACAGCCCTGGATGAGCCGGTTCCGCAGGACTTAGACACTGGAATCTCTGCGGAATCGCGGCGCGGGCAGGAATTGCGAGAGCCTTACCGCAGGCGCACTATGGGTGGCAAGCCAGCATCCGACTAAGTTCTAGCCGTCATCTTCCGTGAGAATGTGGCGGATGCGACAAAGGTCGCGACGTCAACGCGGCCATGGCAATGATATGAGATCCGAAGAACCGCCCGAAGCGTCTTCCGGGACGCAAAAGCGGCATCCCATCAATGGGCAAGGTAGCAGGGCGAAGACAATGGATGATCAGACGGCAGTCCCAGCGGCGGAAACGATCTCCGGCCAGGAACACTGGACGAATAAAGGCGATGTCAGGCTCTTCCTGTGGGAAAAGGCCGCCGGCGATCCGGCCAAGACCAAGGGGACGATCCTTTTCGTCCACGGCTCGTCCATGGCCTCGCAGCCGACCTTCGACTTGCAGGTGCCGGGCCGCCCGGATTCATCCGTGATGGATTGGTTCGCCAAGCGCGGCTACGACACTTGGTGCGTTGATAATGAAGGCTACGGCCGCTCCACCAAGGACCGCGATAACAACGCCGACATTTCCCGCGGTGCCGACGACCTCGCGGCGGCGGGGGCCTATATCCGCAAGCTGCGCGGTTCCCGGCCCCTTTTCGTTTACGGCATTTCCTCTGGGGCGCTGAAGGCCGCCCTGTTCGCGCAACGCAATCCGGAGATGGTCGGCCGCCTGGCGCTCGATGCCATGGTGTGGACGGGCGAAGGCAGTCCCACCCTCGCCGACCGAAAAAAGAAGCTGCCGGAATTTCAATCCAAGAACCGCCGGCCGATCGACAAGGCTTTCGTCCGTTCGATCTTCACGCGCGATCATCCCGGCACGGCCGAGGATAAAGTGGTCGAGGCCTTCGCCGACGCTATCCTGTCGCTCGACGATTCAGTGCCGACCGGCACCTACGTCGATATGTGCTCGAAATTGCCCTTGGTCGATCCGGAAAAGATCACCATGCCGACCATCATCATGCGCGGTCAGTGGGACGGCATCGCGGGTTTCGACGACCTGCTGGAATTCTTCAAGCGCCTGTCCTCGCCGGACAAGCACTTCACCGTCATGCCCGGCATTTCGCACGCGAGCTTCCAGCAGAAGAACTACATGATGGTCTACCACATCCTGTGGAGCTTCTTCGCGCAGCCGGAGCCGGTGTATCGGGGGTGATGCTTATCCCTCCCCCTTGTGGGGAGGGTCGGCGAGCGTAGCGAGCCGGGGTGGGGTCTTAGCTGCAAAAACCCCACCCGGCCGCTCGTTTCACTCGCGTCCACCCTCCCCACAAGGGGGAGGGAGAAACAGCACGTCTATTTCCTGTCGCCCGGCCGATACGTGCACGCCTCGTTGCAGCTATCGCGATAGACGGAAACCCGCGTCACGGCGCCGACATGGCGGACCTGGCCGCAAATAAAGCGCGCCAGGTTCTCCAGCGTCGGCGTGCCCAGACCCTCGACCCGGTTCAGAAGCTTGTGGTCCAGCAGTTTGCGGACTTTCCCCACCGCCTCTTCCAGCTTGCCGAGATCGACGACCATGCCCGTCGCCGGGTCGGGCTTGCCCTCCACCGCCACCTCGGCGCGGAAGGAATGGCCGTGCACTTCCTCCGCCGCCGCGCCCAGCGTCGTGCCGCTCAGGGTATGCGCGGCCTCGAAGTAAAAAGACTTGCTCACTTCCCACATCAACGGATTCCCAGGGTCTTGTGCGTCTGTAGGCTCAGCCGCCATTGCGGATGGCGCAGACAATAGTTCACGGCCTTTGAGGTGTTCTCGGCAACGTCCGGTCCATCCATCGGTTGCAGGGAAAAACGCTCGAAGGCAAGGCCGGCGAAATCCTCCGGCGCGGCGCCCGCCTGCGGATAGACCAGCTTGAGTTCCTGCCCTGCCCGCACGCGCAGCTCCGCTCCCGCTTTTGGGCTGACGCAGAGCCAATCGAGCCCGGAAGGCGGATCGATGGTGCCGTTGGTCTCCACCGCAATGGTGAAGCCGCGATCGTGCAGGGCCTCGATCAAGGCGGCATCAACCTGGAGCAACGGCTCGCCTCCGGTCAGTACCACCCAGCGCTCGGCGCTTCCGTCACCCCATTCCGCTTCGACGGCATCGGCAAGATCTTCAGCCGTCGCATAGCGCCCGCCCCGCGTGCCGTCGGTGCCGACGAAATCGGTGTCGCAGAACTGGCATTGCGCCGTGTGGCGCTCCGCCTCGCGGCCTGACCACAGGTTGCAGCCGGCAAAGCGACAAAACACCGCAACTCGCCCCGCATGGGCGCCCTCGCCCTGCAAGGTCAGAAAGATTTCTTTGACCGCGTAAGTCACCGCTGCGAACCGCTCCACCCATCGGACTGTCGGGGATTTAGGCCAATATGGCGCGGTTAGCCTGCAAATTCCATGGGTTCACCATCGCCCGCCGCAGCGTCCCCTCCGCGGTGTCTCCGCGCCGGGTTACGCCGATAGTCCAGGTGACAATCGCGCGGCTGCCATTGCATCGTCACCGCCGCAATTGCGTTGAGAATGAAGGTGGGCGGCAATGAAACAGAGGCAACTCGGCAAGCACGGTCCCAAGGTATCGGCCATCGGTCTCGGCTGTTCGGGCATGAGCGGCGATTACGGCGTGCCGGACGATGTCGAATCCACCGCAACCATGCATCGTGCGATGGACCTCGGTATCAATTTCTTCGACACGTCCGACGCCTATTCCGCCGGCAAGAACGAAGAGCTGATCGCACGCGCGATCAAGGGCCGCCGCGACAAGGTGCTGATCGCCACCAAGTTCGGCAATGTTCGCGGGCCGGATGGCCAGCGCGGCGGGACCAACAGTAGCCCGGAATATGTGCCGGTGGCCTGCGAAGCGAGTCTGAAACGCCTCGGCATCGACGTGATCGACGTTTATTTCCAGCACCGGGTCGATCCCAAGGTGCCGATCGAAGACACGGTGGGCGCGATGGCCCGCCTCGTCGAACAGGGCAAGGTGCGTTATCTCGGCCTCTGCGAAGCGGGGCCGGCGACGATCCGGCGGGCGCATGCGGTGCATCCGATCTCGGCCTTGGAAACGGAATACTCATTGTGGTCCCGCGATGTGGAAGCAGAGATCCTGCCGGCGTTGAGAGAACTCGGCATCGCGCTCGTGGCCTACGCGCCCTTGGGCCGTGGCTTCCTCTCCGGCGCGTTCCGGCGGCGTGAAGACCTCATCCCCGCCGACCGGCGGCACGCGCATCCAAGATTCCAGGAAGGAAATTTCGAGCAGAATCTGAACCTGTTGGGGCCGATCGAAACGATCGCCCGATCGAAGGGATGGACGATGGCGCAGGTTGCGCTCGCCTGGGTGCTCGCGCGCGGTGACGATATCGTCCCGATTCCCGGAACGAAGAAGCGGGCCTTCCTGGAGCAAAACGCCGGCGCGCTCGACGTCACTCTCAGCAAGGCCGAGATAGACACCCTGGCGACGGCCATCCCGTTCGCGGCGGCGGCAGGCCTCAGATATCCGGAATTCCAGCTTAAGGGCCTCGGCATCTGAAATTATTCCCGGCGGTAAATGCGACCTTTGGGGACCTTTCGCGCCTGCCGGGGCCGTGGCAAGTTCAGCGCAAGCTTACCCGGGGGAAACTGGGACCAGCCAAAAAGAAAACCTTTAGGGAGAGATGACAATGGCAACCAAGCAGGCAATTTTGACGCGCCGTTTGTTTTGCGGTGGCATCGCCGCCACCGCCGGACTGCCGCTCGCCTCGCGCATGACAATGGCGCAGGCAACTTATCCCTCACGCAGTTTCCGCGTGATGGTTCCGACCGGCCAGGGAGGGGGCGCGGAGCGGCTCGCGCGTTCCTTCGACGGCGTCTGGTCGAAGCTCCTCGCCAATCAACCGTTCGAATACGAATTCCAAGCCGGTGCGGCCGGACAGGTCGGCTACACGCTGTTCGTGCAGAAGCGCGAGCACGACGGCTACAATCTCCTGTTCGGCAACATGGGTCCGGAAATGATCATGTATGTGACCCAGAAGCCGGACTACAAATTTCCGCAGGACTACGTCTATTTCTGCCGCACCGACATCGACGACTCTTGCGTCTTCGTGCGCAAGGACTCTTCCTACAAGAGCATCAAGGATGTCGTCGAAGCGGCGAAGAAGAAGACGCTCAACGTCGCGCTCAGCCGCATTCCGCATCCCGCCACCATCGGCATGCTGGCGCTGGGCGACGCCACCGGCGCGAAGTTCAACTTCATTCCGTATGGCGGCGGCAACCCGACCTACACCGCGCTGCTGAGCGGCGAGGCTGACGTTGGCGCGCTGCCTATCACGGGGGTGCTGTCGTTGAAGGACAAGTTCCGCGTCCTCGGCGTGTTCAACTCAACGAATATCTTCGCCGGCCAAACCGAGAATGCGCCCCCGATCAACTCGGTCTTCGGGACCAACATTCCTGAATTGTCCTCCTCGCGCTCATGGGCCGTGCACACCAAATGGGCGGACGCCAATCCCAAGGAATTCGCCATCCTGGAAAAGACGGCGAAGGACGTGTGCGCCTCGCCGGAATTCAAGGATGCCTTCGTCAAAACCGGCGCGCCGGCCGAGGCGCTTGTCTACGGCGATCGCAAGGTGTGCACCGAATACGCGTTGAACATGGTGCAGCTTGCGCAAAAATACGAAAAGCAGCTGAGCGCCAAAGGCTAAGAAAAGCGCCGAGCTGGGAGGGGGCACATGAGCAATGCAAACCCGGAGGCCGGGCGTGGGCCGCCGCCCGCGCTCGGCGCATATTTCATTATTCCCCTCCTGGCCTGCGGGCTGACGATCTACTATCTGATCTCGACCGTCGGCCTGATCTGGGAAGCGAAGTCCACCGGCATCGTCATCGGCGTCATCCTGCTGGCGCTTTGCGGAGCGCAAATCATCCGCCTGGGGCTGAAAATCGCCCGCGGCGAAGGCACCCTCGGCCTGGGCGACCTGGTGGAGAACAATCTCTTCAACCGGCAACGGCTTGCCCTCCTTGTCCTCTCCGCCCTCTTCATCGCGGCGCTGCCCTTGGTCGGCACGACGGTCGGCCTTTTCCTCGTCATCGTCGCCAGCATCTGGGTGATGGGCGTTCGTAACTGGCGTGTGCTCGTCACGACGGCCGCAGTGACGGCGGCGACCGTTCATCTTCTTCTCATCTATCTCTTGGGCAGTCAGCTTCCCCAAGGCGTATTCAAGAACCTGTTCTCCTTCGGCGGTGGCTGATATGGAAGTTTCGAACGCCCTGCTGTTCGAGGTTTTTCTCCGCTCGCTGGGGCTGTGGTGGGTGATCATCCCCGGCATGTTGCTGGGGATTATCGTCGGCATTTTGCCGGGCTTCAGCGCGCAGAACACGCTGATCATCCTGCTGCCGCTGACGCTTTATCTGCCGGTCGAAACCGGCATGGCCTTCATGATCTCGCTCTATTGCACGACGCAATTGGGCGGCGGCATCCCGGCGATCCTGTTCAACATGCCGGGCGAAGGGGGCGCCGTCGCGACGACGCTCGACGGCTATCCCATGACCAAGAAGGGCCAGGCGCAGCAGGCGCTCGTGCTCTGCTTCGCGGCCTCCGCCTTTGGCGGACTGGTCACGACCATCGCCACCATGGCGATGCTGCCGGCCCTCGCCCAGCTTGGCCTTTATTTCAAAAGCGTGGAGATGGTGGTCGTCATCGTCTTCGGGTTGACGCTGATCGCGGCGATTGCGGCCAAGGATCTGCTCAACGGCCTGATTGCCGGATTTGCCGGGTTGATGATCGGCACCATCGGCGTCGATCCTGTTTTCGGCACGCCACGCGCCACTTTCGGCATGCTTGAGCTTTATGACGGCGTGCCGCTTATTCCAACGCTGATTGGTCTCTTCGCCATCTCCGAAGCCTTCGTGATGCTCGAGGAAGAAACCATCGTCCGCAAGGAGGACCTGGACAAAGCGAAGAATGCCCGATGGGCCGACACGCTAGAAGGTCTGCGCATGAATGCCAAATATTGGTGGCAGACGATTTGGACGTCGCTGATCGGGCTGATCATCGGCATCCTGCCGGGCGCGGGCGCGACGGTCGCGGCATTTCTCGCCTATCATTACTCCAAGCTGATGTCGAAGACGCCGGAGCTTTACGGCACCGGTCACCCGCCCGGTGTCATCGCGCCGGAGTCGGCGAACAACGGCGTCACTTCCGGCACGCTGGTCCCGGTCTTCGCGCTTGGCATCCCCGGCGGCACGACCGGCGCGATCATGACGATCGTGCTGACGTATCACGGCATCGTCCTCGGCCCGCGGCTGTTCATCGAGCACGCGGACCTGGTTTACGCCGTCTATATGCAGATGCTCGTCTGCTATCTGCTCATGGCGCTGATGATCCTGCCGCTCGCGCGCTACATGAGCCGGATCGTGCTGGTGCCTACCCGTTTCCTGGTTCCGCTGATCCTCTCCCTTGTCACCATCGCCGCCTTCTCCGAACGGCAATATGTTTTCGACATGGGGCTGGCGCTGTTCTTCGGCGTGGTCGGCTATATCGCGCGCAAGACGCGATACGAGGTGACCGCCATGCTCATCGGCGTGTTGATGGGCCCGCTGTTCGAGCAATATTTTCTGCGTGCGATGCGCGTGGGCCAAGGCGACCTGACGATCCTCTTCTCCTCGACGCTCGCCAACGTGCTGTGGCTGATGGTGGTCCTCGCGCTGGTCGTGCCCTATTGGCGCAGCCGCCGCCAGCAAGGCGTGCTCGCGCAGGCCGCGCAGGCCGGCAATGAATAGTGAGACTTCTCCGCGGGCGGACAACAAGAAAACGGCAAGGAGCGTTGAGTAATGAGTGAGACGGAACTGGCCAAGGGATTGAAGCGCGTTGCCCGCCTCGACATCATCGGCGGCGGCCAGGTCGTTGTTGACGGCAACTACGCCTATATCGGCCACATGAAGCCGCCGCACGGCACCAGCATCATCGACGTCTCCGACCCGGCCAATCCCAAGCTCGTCACCACCATCATGCTGCCCGACAACCTTTCACACACCCATAAGGTGCGGGTGGCCGGCGATATCATGATCGTCAATGTGGAAATGAACGACCGCCACTTCCTGCGCAAAGGCGAGAAGATCCCCGCGGCACGGGCGCAGCTTGAGGAGAAGCTCAAGCGTCCGCCGACGGATGCCGAGATCGCCGCCGAAATCGGGGCCAAGGAAAGCGACATGCCGGTGCTGACGAACTACGTCGAGCGCGGCTACCACGACGGTGGATTCCGCATCTACGACATTTCCGATCCGGCCAAACCGCGCCTGCTGGTGCATCACCGGACCCACGGCTTCGGCACGCACCGATTCGATATGGATGAGCGCTACGCCTACATCTCCACCGAGATGAAAGGCTACGTCGGCAACATCCTCGTCGTCTACGACCTGCGCGATCCCACGAAGCCGGAGGAAGTCTCGCGCTGGTGGATGCCGGGGCAGCATCTCGCCGGCGGAGAAAAGCCGACCTGGAGGGGCTATTCCCACCGCCTGCATCACGCATTGCGCTTCGGCAACGAGTTCTGGGCTTCCGTCTGGTTTGCCGGCATCCGCATCCTCGATGCTTCCGACATCACCAATCTGAAGGTGCTCGGCGAATACAATTATCACCCGCCCTTCCCGGAACCGACGCATACCGTCGCGCCATTGCCAAACAAGTGGAATGGCCGGCAGATTGCCGTCGCTGTGGACGAGGAGCACGAGCACACGCCTGGTCAGCCGCACGCCGGCTTGTGGTTCTTCGATGCGGAAGACCGCAGCAAGCTGAAGCCGCTCAGTATGTTCCACCTGAGCGAGTTCGCCTCCCCCTTCGCCCGAACGGCGTCTCGCTTCGGCGCGCACCAGTTCCAGGAGCGCGTCACCGGCGACACGCTCTATTGCACCTGGTTCTCCGGCGGCGTGCGCATGATCGATGTCAGCGACCCGACCGCGCCCACGGAAACCGGCTGGTACATCCCGGAACCCGCATCGGGCCATAAGGCTCCCGCCAGCAACGACGTGTTCGTGGACAAGCGCGAGCTGATCTATCTGCTCGACCGCGACAAGGGGCTCGATATCATCGAGCGGACGCATGAAGCGGGGACGCGCATTGCTCCACGACACAAATCTGACCACTGAACGGCCGACCTTCGTCACCCATCTGGAATGCGCCTTCACCGGCGAGCGCCTGCCTGCGGATCGCGTTCATAATCTTTCCGGCGCCGGAAAGCCGCTGCTGGTGCGCTATGACCTCGCCGGCGTGAAGAAGGCGCTGAGCAAGGAGGCGCTGGCGCAGCGCCCTCCCGATCTCTGGCGCTATCGCGAATTGCTGCCGGTGCGCCGCGTCGCCGACATCGTCAGTCTCGGCGAGGCCATGACGCCGCTCCTGCGGCTGCCCACGCTTGCCGCCAAGCTCAGCGGCGGCGAGATCGTCGTGAAGGACGAAGGCCGGTTGCCGACCGGCTCGTTCAAAGCGCGCGGCCTGGTCATGGCGGTGTCGATGGCCAAGGCGCTCGGCATCAAGCACATGGCCATGCCGACCAACGGCAACGCCGGCGCGGCGCTGGCCGCCTATGCGACGCGCGCGGGCATCAAGAGCACCATCTTCTGCCCGCAAGACACGCCAGAGGTGAACGTCAGCGAGATCGAGTTGCAAGGCGCGACGGTCTACCGGGTCAACGGGCTGATCGACGACTGCGGCAAGATCGTCGCCGAAGGCAAAGCCAAGGCCGGCTGGTTCGACGTCTCAACGCTGAAAGAGCCGTATCGGATCGAAGGCAAGAAGACGATGGGTCTCGAACTGGCCGAACAGCTCGGTTGGGACGTGCCCGACGTGATCTTCTATCCGACCGGCGGCGGCACCGGGCTGATCGGCATGTGGAAGGCCTTCGCCGAGCTGGAGGCGATCGGCTTCCTGGGCAGTAAGCGCCCCCGCATGGTCGCCGTGCAGGCGGCAGGCTGCGCGCCGATGGTGCGCGCTTTCGAGGAAGGAAAAGAACATGCGGCGCGCTGGGAGAACGCGCACACCATCGCGTCCGGCATCCGCGTGCCGCAAGCGATCGGAGATTTCCTCATCCTTCGCGCCGTGCGCGAGAGCGGCGGCTACGCCATCGCCGTATCCGACGAGGCGATCGGCGCGGCGCTCGATGAGGTCGCGCGGATCGAAGGCTTCCTGATGTGCCCGGAAGGGGCGGCAACCTACGCGGCGTACAAGCAAAGTCTGGCCGATGGCCGCGTCGGGCGGAACGAACGCGCCGTGTTGTTCAACTGCGCCACCGGGCTCAAGTATCCCCTGCCGCCCGTGACCCGCACGCTCGACCGCCATAAGCCGATCGACTACGCCGCGCTTTGACGACAGCGCGGGGCTGATCGGCGCGGTGATCGTTCTCGCGATCTGGAGCGCTATCTCCGGGCGGCGCGCGACGAGCGTTTGACCGGCGCTTTTGCCTTCACGGGGATGGCCTCTTTCGGCATGACCGATAGAAGCGCCTGCTTGACCGGGCAACGGCCGGTGACGCCGCGTATCGCCAGATAGGCTCCGCCCAACAGCGCCAGCACGTTCAAGATCGGATTTGGGCGCGGCTTGGCGGCGGCGGCCGCGAGACCAAGGCCGGCGAGCACGGAAAGGCCGCGCTCCTTCGAAGACAGGTTGCCGCGGCCGTTGGAGAGCGATAGCGCGTTGAGCATGATGCTTTTCCTTTGTGGGCTACCGTCGGCAACGCATCGGCTGCGCGCCCGTTCCCGAATGGGGCGATGCCGCCGGCCCTCTTTTGGTGTCCGCCTTGACTTGGATGGGAGCGGCCTTTAAGTCCGGTCCCACGCCCGCGGGGGCGTAGCTCAGTTGGTTAGAGCGCTGCCCTGTCACGGCAGAGGCCGCGGGTTCGAGTCCCGTCGCTCCCGCCACTCCCCCTCCAGAACCGCTTTGAAGGCTGGACAAGCCGCCGAGGCTGTCCATGGAAAGGGGGGTTCCGAGGCTCCTTGTTCATAAAGGGGCCGATTTTACAGCCTTTTTACCGCCTTCGACTCGAGAAACCCCCATTTTTCAATAAGAATCGTGGTGCAGTTCGGCCGAATCGTTTAATTCGGCCGTCGTAGGCTGATTTCTGAGCCCCTTTCCCTTGAGGAGGACCCCACCGATGGCAAGCAAACCGGCGGCAGCAGCGACCGTCACAACCAAGCATCTCGCGGCAAAGCTGGCTGAAGACCACGAGCTCTCGAAAAAGCAGACCGAGGCGATTCTCGGCGATCTGGTCACCCTGATCACCAAGCACCTCAAAAAAGGTGACCGCATTCGCATCGGCGGCCTTGGCATCCTCGTGGTGAGGAAACGCGCTGCTCGCATGGGCCGCAACCCGGCGACCGGCGAAGCCATTCAGATCAAGGCAAGCAAGAAAGTCGCTTTCCGCGCGGCGAAAGACCTCAAGGAAGCGGTTTAACATTCCATTGCCTGTAGGGCTCTTGCCGCTGCCAGCAGCGTGAGGCCCTACAGGCGGATGGATTTGCAAGCTGATGGCGCTTACGAAGCGGCGATTCAAACCGCCACTTTGGCAAGAAAGCCTTCGACCTTGGCGCGCAGGTTAGAGACGGCGGTTTCCACCGTCTCCGATGCACCAAGCACGATTTCCGCGGAAGAACGGGTTTCACCCGTCGCACCCGCGACCTCGTTCAGCACCGATACGACTTCCCCCGTGCGCTGCGCCGCGTTGGCGACGCTTTGCGAGATTTCGCCGGTGGCGCCGTTCTGCTGCTCGACCGAGGCCGCCACCGCCGAAGTGGACTGGTTGATTTCCTGCATCCGGCTGGTGATGCGCCGGATCGCCTCTACCGCGCTTGTCGTTGAATTCTGCACCGCCGCGATGTGGCTGGCGATGTCCTCCGTCGCCTTCGCCGTCTGCACGGCAAGCGATTTGACCTCGGAGGCGACGACGGCAAAGCCCTTGCCGGACTCTCCCGCGCGCGCCGCCTCGATGGTGGCGTTGAGCGCGAGCAGGTTCGTCTGACCGGCAATATCGCGGATGAGCTTCACCACGTCCCCGATTTTCTGCGCACCGTCGGACAGCACCGTGATCTCATTGTCCGTGGCCTGTGCTTCCACCGTCGCGAGTTGCACAATGTCGCTGGTGCGGGCCAATTGCCGGTCGATTTCGGCGATCGATCGTGAAAGCTCGCTGGCGGCGACAGCCGCGGTTTCCACATTCTTCGAAGCTTCATTAAAAGCGTCGACAGCCCCCTCCGCGCGGTGGGACGTCTTCTGAGAGGTGCCGAAAAGCGACGTTGCCGTCGCGCGCATGGCGCTCGTGCTGTCGCTTACGCTGGAGAGCAAGCCTTCCATTTGAGGACGAAAGGCGGCAATGGCGGCATCGATGCCCGCCCGCCGCTCTTGCTGCGTGCGAATAGAGGCGCGTTCCTGCTCCAGCTGTTGCCGCTCTGTGATGTCCTCGTGAGTCGATACCCAACCGCCTTCCGGCCGAGCGTCGTTGGCCACCGCGATCTTGCGGCCATCGGGCAGTTCAAAAATGTGCCGGAAGGTTTTTCCCAATCGCATCGCCGCCCCGGCGCGGCGTGTATATTCGTCCGGGTCTTCCGCCAGCGTCCCCGCTTTCAGACGCTGTTCCAGGATATTCCTCAGCGTGAAGCCCACGCGCAGCTTGCCCTGCACCGCGTATATTTCCGTAAATCGCCGGTTCCAGAACACCAGATGACCTTGGGCATCGAACATGCAAAGGCCCTGAGACATGTAGCTCAGGGCCGCGTCGAGCAGCATGTTTTTTGCGTGCAGGTTCTCCTGCGCGAAGCCGTCGGCGGTCATGCACGTCCAACGCAGAACAATGGCGCCGGCGATACCCACCGCGCCGGCGACAGCGATCATGACACCATGCGCCGGAGCGCGGCCCACCACAAACGACATGGCCCAGACGCCGCACGCAACCGCAATGCCCGAGCCGATCGCCCACATCACGCGAGCACGGCCAACGCTTGCCCGCGCGCGGCCTAATTGGCCGAGCATCCCCAAAGCGGAGAGAAAGCACACAGCCGCCGCAAGGCCTGCAAGCCCCCAGTCAACGGCGCTCCCGGAAAGAGATAATGCGGAGAACATGACATTGAACCTCTACCGCATTGGCATTTCCTCAACGTTAACGGCTTGCAAAAACATGACCGGGCCGCCGCCCGCTCCCCGGTTCGGCGGTGAGCTAAAAAACTATTTAAGATAAGTAACTTGGCAGCCTGATACCCATTGTCCGGCGACAGACCGGATTGGTAAATGCCGGCATCGGCCGCGTCACTGCCGGTAAAACTCACGATCGAGCTTGGCGATCAGCGCGGCGCCCGCTTCGGAGTCGATTCGATGGAGGACTTCGTCCAACTTGGCCTCCACGCGTTCGCTGCCTTCCCTGGCTTGCCCAGCCCCGAAGCTCGCGGAAGCCGCGCCCGCCTTCGCCCAAAATGGGCTTCGGCGCGGCAGCCTTCGCAGCGCTCCGCTTGCGAAGGCTGGTGGGCGGTGACGGGCTCGAACCGCCGACCCTCTCGGTGTAAACGAGATGCTCTACCAACTGAGCTAACCGCCCTGGCTTCCTTTATCGCCGCCCTCCGGTGCAAAGCAAGTCAAGAGGCCGGCCCGGCAAGCCAAGGATTGCCTTGGCACCCCTTGATCATGCTATTCCGTCTTGGAATCCATTCCCGTCCGGAAAGAGGACTGCGCTGCGGATGGCCGTCACCGGCGGGCATAAATCGAGGGGCCGCAGCGCGCGAACGGGGCCTCGCCATCGGCGGCTGGGCGCGGCGGCCTTTCGCCTTGTGCTTCCCCTGTTGGAACGCTTCTACGCGGCAAAACGCATCCACCGGCCGGCGAGCACGTTCGCCCTGGAACGGCTGCAAGCGGTGCGCGCGAAGCTCGATCGCGGCGAAACGGTCTATCTCGCCGGCATCGCCGCCGCGGGCACGCATAATTCAGGCGCCGCGCTGGTCGCGGTGACGCGGGAAGGCGGGCCGCGCCTCATCTGCAACAACGAGGAAGAGCGTTTCTCCGGCAACAAGCACACAACCGAGTATCCCCGGCAGGCGATCGACGATTTGCTGAAGACCATGCAGCGGATCGGCATCGGGCCGGGCGACATCGACGCATGGGTGGGCACCTGGGATTTCTCGGCGCTGGCCGCCACCCTGCTGCGCGTCGTCCTTGAGGAACTGCCGGGCAGCCTGAGCATGCTGCGCTTAAGCGCCAACGCAGCATTCAACCCGCGCCATTTGGATCAGGGCAGCCGCAGCCCGCGGCATGTGAGCCGGCAGGTCGGAACCGAGGTCTCCATCGTCGGGATGCCGCATCACGATAATCACGCGTGGTATTCGTTCGCGGTGTCGCCATTCGCCCGCAGCGACAAACCGGTGATCATCGCCGTGCTCGATGGGCTGGGCGATCTCGGCTCGATCTCGCTTTACGCCGCCGAGGGCGGGAAGATGCGCTTGCTACGCTGCAATCAAAGCGTCTTCGAGTCGCTCGGCATCTATTACAGCGTCATCAGCTCGACCCAGGGCGGGTGGACCTGGCTCAGCAGCGAGGGCCGCTACATGGGGGCCGCCGCTTACGGCGATCTCGACCGGGCGAGCAATCCCTTTTATGCCCCGCTGCGGGAGATTTTCAGTCTACAGCCGGAGGGGCAGGTTTATCTCAACCGGTCGCTGGCGAATTGGCACCGCAGTATTTTCAACGCGCCCTATACGCCCGAGCTTACCCGCATTCTCGGTGCTCCGATCCCGCCCGAGAAACTATGGAATCCCGACGCGGTATTGCGTGTTGAAGACATTCACCACGCCAAGAGCACTCAGGAACGGGTCGACAAGGCCGCGGCGACGCAGATGGTGTTCGAAGACGCCCTCTTCCACATCATCGATCATTTCATCCGGCAAACCGGCAGCGACCGTCTGATCCTGACCGGCGGCATCGGGCTCAATGCCGTCGCCAACATGCGTCTGCTGGAGCATTTCGATGCGGCTTACTACACGCGCACTTTGAACAAACAGACGCGCCTTCACCTTTGGGTGCCGCCGACACCCGCCGATTCCGGGGTGACCATGGGCGCCGCCTATATGTTCGCCTATCTCGCAGGCGCCGGCATCGGCCCGCCCGCCGAGCACGCCTTCTACTGCGGATCGCCGCCGGCAGAGGCGGATATCTGCGCGGCTCTCGAGGGCGCAGCCGATATCGGCTGGATGCGCCTGGACGACATTTCATCCGCGGAAAAGCGCGACGCCATCGCCGACTTGATGGCCTATATAACCGCTCAGGACGGCGTGATCGCCATTTTCCAGGGCGCCGCGGAGACCGGTCCCCGCGCGCTCGGCCATCGGTCCATCGTCGCCAATCCCTGCAATCCGCGCACGCGCGAGGTGCTCAATGAGCGCGTGAAATACCGTGAGGCGGTGCGGCCATTGGCGCCGATGGCAACGCTGGAGGCCGCCCAGCGCTGGTTCGATCTCTCCGACGGCGCCGCGGACGACAACTACAACGCCTATAACTACATGGTGCTGACCGCGCGGGCGAAGCCCGGCGCGCGCGAGCGCATCCCCGCCGTCATCCACGCCGACGGCACCGGTCGCCTACAGATCGTTCGCGAGCACACCGACCCGCTGACCTATGCGTATCTGAAGGCGCTCGGCCGCCGCATCGGCGTCGAGGTGGCGGTGAATACGTCCTTCAACGTGGCCGGCCCCATCGCGCAAACTCCCGCGCAGGCCATTGATACGCTGCGGCGCTCAAAGGGAATGGATGCCGTCTTCTTGTTTGCTGAAGAAGGCCCGGTCTTTGCAGCCTGGCACGGCGGAGCAGCGGAGACACAGGAAGGCGGCGGGCGTTTCCGCAAATGGTTGACCGCATGGCAGGCGGAAAGGGCCCTGCCCGCTGCGCCGGGAACCTAACGGAAAAACGCCCTCATGCGCCGGCACGAGGGCGTTTTGAGTTCAAACTCTTGGTTACTTGTTCACCGCCTCTTTGAGGCCTTTGCCGGCGGAGAAACGGGGCCGCTTGGCGGCCTTGATCTTCACAGGACTACCGGTGCGCGGATCGCGACCCTCGCGCGCTGCACGCTTGACCACTCGGAAATTACCAAAGCCCATAATCTTGACCTCGCCGCCCCGCTTCAGGGTTGAAGTGATGGCATCGAAGGTCGCCTCAACCGCTGTCGCCGCGGCGGTCTTCGTCATCTGAGCCTTGCCGGCCACCGCAGCGATAAGTTCGTTCTTGGTCATGGGACCCATTCCTTTCTGCGCTGCCTCGAATCAACGGCAATCTGCCGTTGCAGCGCGGAGGTTTTGCCCAAACCGCGCGCATTGCAAGCCGATTCTTGCGGTAAATGCTGGAATAGCTGCGAATCGCAGACACCGGACGAGCCAAATTTCAAGCCGCCAGCCGACCCCGAAACGGAAAAAGGCGGCGCCCGAAGACGCCGCCTTTTCGATTCGTGGAGCCCGATTAATGCGCGGTCAGGGCCGAGGCATCGTCCTCGCCGGCCGTCGTTTCCGCCGGCTTGGCGCTGAGTTCGTCCCATACGATCGGTTCGGGTTTGCGAACCAATGAGTGGGTCAGCACCTCGTCCATGCGCGAGACCGGGATGATGTTGAGGCCGCCCTTGATGCTGTCGTTGACGTCGACAAGATCCTTGGCGTTCTCTTCCGGGATCAGCACGGTCTTGATGCCGCCGCGATGCGCGGCCAGCAGCTTCTCCTTCAAGCCGCCGATCGGCAGCACGCGGCCGCGCAGCGTGATCTCGCCGGTCATGGCCACATCCCGGCGGACGGGAATGCCCGTCATCACCGACACGATGGCCGCGACCATGGCGACACCGGCGGAAGGACCGTCCTTCGGCGTGGCACCCTCGGGCACGTGCACGTGGATGTCGCGCTTGTCGAACAAGGGCGGCTGGATGCCGAAATCGACCGCGCGCGAGCGCACATAAGACGCCGCCGCCGAGATCGATTCCTTCATCACGTCGCGCAAGTTGCCGGTGACCGTCATCTTGCCCTTGCCCGGCATCATCGCGGCTTCGACCGTGAGCAGTTCGCCGCCGACCTCGGTCCAAGCCAAGCCGGTGACGACGCCGATCTGATCGTTCTCCTCGATTTCGCCATAGCGGAACTTCGGAACCCCGAGATAGTCGCCGATGGTCTTTTCCGTGACCTTCACCGACTTCTTCTTCGAGATCGTCAGCTCCTTCACCGCTTTGCGGATCAGGGTGGACAGCTCGCGCTCGAGATTGCGCACGCCCGCTTCCCGCGTGTAGCGGCGGATGAGCAGGAGCAACGCCTCCTCGTCGATCGACCATTCCTTCGGATCGAGGCCGTGCTTGACGATCGCGTGCGGGATCAAGTGCTTGCGCGCGATCTCGACCTTCTCGTCCTCGGTGTAGCCGGCGATCCGGATGATCTCCATGCGATCCATCAACGGCGGCGGGATGTTGAGCGTGTTCGCCGTGGTGATGAACATCACGTTGGACAGGTCGTAATCGACCTCCAAATAGTGGTCGCTGAAGGTGTGGTTCTGCTCGGGGTCGAGGACCTCAAGCAGCGCCGAGGACGGATCGCCGCGGAAGTCGGCGCCCATCTTGTCCACCTCGTCGAGCAGGAAGAGCGGGTTCGACGATTTCGCCTTCCGCATCGACTGGATGATCTTGCCCGGCATCGACCCGATATAGGTCCGCCTGTGGCCGCGAATCTCGGCTTCGTCGCGCACGCCGCCGAGCGAGACGCGAACGAATTCACGCCCCGTGGCCTTGGCGATCGACTTGCCGAGCGAGGTCTTGCCCACGCCGGGAGGCCCGACGAGGCAGAGGATCGGTCCGGTGAGCTTATTCGCGCGCTGCTGCACGGCGAGATACTCGACGATCCGCTCCTTGACCTTTTCCAGGCCAAAGTGGTCGGCATCGAGGATCTGCTCGGCGAGCAGGAGGTCCTTCTTGACCTTGGTCTTCTTGTTCCACGGAATGGACAAGAGCCAGTCGAGGTAGTTGCGCACGACGGTGGCTTCGGCCGACATCGGAGACATCTGCCGGAGCTTCTTCAGCTCATGCGTCGCCTTCTCGCGAGCTTCCTTCGAGAGCTTGGTCTTCTTGATCTTCTCCTCGAGCTCGGTGAGTTCGTCCTTGCCTTCCTCGTCGCCGAGTTCCTTCTGGATCGCCTTCATCTGCTCGTTGAGGTAGTACTCGCGCTGGGTCTTCTCCATCTGGCGCTTCACGCGCGTGCGGATGCGCTTCTCGACCTGGAGGACGGAAATCTCGCTCTCCATCAAGCCGAGAACCTTCTCCAGCCGCTCGGTGACGACCGGCGTCTCGAGGATGGCCTGCTTGTCGGGAATCTTCACAGCCAGGTGCGAAGCGACCGTGTCGGCGAGCTTGGCGTAGTCCTCGATCTGCTGGACGACGCCGACGACCTCGGGCGACACCTTCTTGTTGAGCTTCACATAGCTCTCGAACTCGGTGATGACCGAGCGCGCCATGGCTTCCGCCTCGACGGGATCGCCGATGGTGTCGGCAATCACGACGGCATCGGCCTCGTAATAATCGCTGCGGTCGGTGTACTTGAGCACCTTCGCGCGCTCTGCGCCCTCGACCAGAACCTTCACGGTCCCGTCGGGCAGCTTGAGCAGTTGCAGGACGCTGGCGAGCGTGCCGATCTCGAAAATGGAATCCGCGGACGGATCGTCATCGGAAGCATTCTTCTGCGTCGCGAGCAGGATGAACGTATCCGAACGCATCACCTCTTCGAGCGCGCGGATGGATTTCTCGCGGCCTACGAAGAGCGGCACGATCATGTGGGGGAATACGACGATGTCGCGTAGCGGCAACACCGGATAGGCCCGGGTTTCACCCGGGGTGAGAGGTGGGCGCGGTTTGGCAGTGGTCATGGCCCCAGTTCCTTTATTGTTGTGCCCCTCGATGGCATCCCGCGTGTGCGCCGATGCGGTCGAGTGCCGATTGGACCGGGAAGGGACACGGCCGGCAACTAAGGCCGTGCGCCAAAGGGCGGGTACGAAACCCTGCCCGGGTAGGCTTTTACGCTGACTTCGTACGCAGACGTATAGGTGGCCACGGGGTGGCCCAGTGTCAAGCAAGCCTGGAATATCAAGTAAATAGCCCGCATTGGGGCACGGCTAACGTTACCAAAAGGACACGAATCGGGAGCCTTACCGGCCCCCGATCAGGCGCTCTGGCTGCCTTCGCCGGTGCGGTCGGCCCGGTCGGCATAGATGTAGAGCGGCCGGGCGGTGCCCTCGACCACCTCTTTCGAGATCACGACCTCTTCGACTCCTTCGAGGCCCGGCAGGTCGAACATCGTGTCGAGCAGAATGCCCTCCATGATGGAGCGCAGCCCGCGGGCGCCGGTCTTGCGGTCGATCGCCTTGCGCGCGATGGCGCCGAGCGCTTCTTCGGCGAGCGTCAGGTCCACGCTCTCCATCTCGAACAGCCGCTGGTACTGTTTCACCAGCGCGTTCTTCGGCTCGGTGAGAATCTTCTTGAGCGACGGCTCGTCCAGGTCTTCCAGCGTGGCAACGACCGGGAGACGCCCGACGAATTCCGGAATCAAACCGTACTTGAGCAGATCCTCCGGCTCGACTTCGCGGAAGATTTCGCCCGCGCGCCGGTCTTCCGGCGCCAGAACCTTGGCGGAGAAGCCGATGGAAGTCGAACGGCCGCGCGAGGAGATGATCTTTTCCAGCCCGGCGAAAGCGCCGCCGCACACGAACAGAATGTTCGTCGTGTCCACTTGCAGGAATTCCTGCTGCGGATGCTTGCGCCCGCCTTGCGGCGGCACGGAAGCAATTGTGCCTTCCATGATCTTCAGCAGCGCCTGCTGCACGCCCTCGCCCGACACGTCGCGGGTGATCGAAGGGTTGTCCGACTTACGGCTGATCTTGTCGATCTCGTCGATGTAGACGATACCGCGCTGCGCGCGCTCGACATTGTAGTCGGCCGACTGCAGCAGTTTGAGAATGATGTTTTCGACGTCCTCGCCGACATAGCCGGCTTCTGTCAGCGTGGTCGCATCCGCCATGGTGAACGGCACGTCCAGGATGCGCGCCAGCGTCTGCGCCAGCAGCGTCTTGCCGGAGCCGGTGGGGCCGATCAGCAGGATGTTCGACTTCGCAAGCTCGACGTCGTTGTGCTTGGTCTGATGGTTCAGCCGCTTGTAGTGATTGTGAACGGCGACCGAGAGCACCTTCTTGGCGTGATCCTGGCCGATCACGTAGTCGTCAAGAACCTTGCGGATTTCCTTCGGCGTCGGGATGCCGTCGCGCGACTTCACCAGCGAGGATTTGTTTTCCTCCCGGATGATGTCCATGCACAGCTCGACGCACTCGTCGCAGATGAACACCGTCGGACCGGCGATGAGCTTGCGCACTTCGTGCTGGCTCTTGCCGCAGAAGGAGCAGTAAAGCGTATTCTTTGAATCGCCGCCGCCGACCTTGCTCATTCCTGTCTCCGTCGAACCGCCCGAAACCGTTCAGGCGTCACTACTTTCTTCAATTCCCCTCCGCACTCAAAACCGAAGCACAGGAGGCTCGGCAACCTACGCAAGCTACCGTACCATAAGCGAAACATGCTAACGGCCCGATAATCAAGAATCTATTAACGATAACGCCTACGGAACCCAAGGGTTTTCCCTCGCGCGAACGGCGCTGCCTACCCGCCGGACATTCCGCAGGAATGGGTCCGAATCAAGGTGTAACGGGCCGCACCGGAAGAAAAATCGGCCGTTATCTAAACCTTTTGGGGAAGTTCCTCGAGCCGCTTATCGATCACTTTGTCGACGATGCCAAAATCCCGGGCCATCTCCCCCGTCAGGAAGTAATCACGCTCGAGGGCATCTTCAATCTTCTTCAGCGGTTGCCCGGTATGCTTCACGTAAATTTCGTTCAGCCGCTTCTTCAGGTTCAGGATTTCCTGCGCGTGCAGCATGATGTCCGTCGCCTGCCCCTGGAATCCGCCGGAAGGCTGGTGAACCATGATGCGCGCATTCGGCAGCGAAAACCGCATGCCCTTGCCGCCTGCGGCCAGGAGCAGCGAGCCCATGGAAGCCGCTTGGCCGATGCACAGGGTGGAAACGCCCGGCCGGATGAACTGCATCGTGTCGTAAATGGCGAGCCCGGAGGTCACCATGCCGCCCGGCGAGTTGATGTAGATGGAGAGTTCCTTCTTGGGATTCTCCGCCTCCAGGAACAGAAGCTGCGCGACGATAAGGGTCGCCATCCCGTCCTCGATCGGGCCGGTGATGAAAATGATGCGCTCCTTGAGAAGCCGCGAATAGATGTCGTAGGCCCGTTCGCCGCGGTTGGTCTGTTCGACCACCATGGGGACGAGATAGTTCATGTAGGTATCGACGGGGTCGCGCATTTTTCACCTGATATGGAACTGGGAAGCGAAACTGTAGCGGTGCCGGAAGCTATGACGCTCCCGCGAAACCACCGCACACGCTGTCACGCAGGAATCACATCATATACACCGCCGGGGCGGCAACCAACCGCCGCGGCTCACGCCTTAGGGATGCTTGTGATCATGATCGTGGGCATGATCGTGACCGTGGTGGTGATGGTCGTGAGCATGGTCATGGTCGTGATCATGACCGCCCCCCTCCTCTTGATAGAGCTCCTCGCGTGACACCTTTTTGTCCGTCACGCTGGCAAGCTCCACGAGGAAATCGATCACTTTCTCTTCGAAGATGGGCGCGCGCAACGTCGCGAGCGCCTGCGGGTTGTCGCGGTAATATTGCCAGATCTGCTGTTCCTGGCCCGGAAACCGCCGCGCCTGATCGACGACGGCTTTGGTAATCTCTTCGTCGGTGACCTTTATATTGTTCTTGTCGCCGATCTCCGCAAGCACCAGGCCAAGCCGCACGCGCCGCTCCGCGATGCCGCGATATTCCGCCTTGGCGGCCTCCTCGGTCGTGCCCTCGTCGGCCAAGCTGCGATTCTGGGCCTGCAAATCGGTCAGAACTGTCTTCCAGACCTGATCGAACTCGTTTTCCACCAGGGTCGGAGGCGCCTCGAATTTATGGGTGGCGTCGAGCTGATCGAGCAGGTCGCGCTTGAGCCGCGCCCGTGAGGCGGCCGCATGTCCGCGCGCCACGCGGTCCTTTACCGCATCCTTGAGAGAGGCCAGGGATTCCATGCCGAGCGACGTGGCGAAGGCGTCGTCCATGGCAACCGTACCAGGCGTCTCGATCGACTTCGCCGTGACATCGAATTCGGCCGGCTTACCGGCGAGCTTCTCATTGGCGTAGGCGGTGGGGAAGGTCACCTTGACGACGCGTGTTTCTCCCGCCGCCATCCCGGTGAGTTGTTCCTCAAAGCCGGGGATGAACGTGCCTGAGCCCATCTGGACCACCACGTCCTCGCCGGCGCCGCCCTCGAACGGCTCGCCGTCGATCTTGCCCACGAAGGAAATGGTAAGACGGTCGCCGGTATCGGCCTTCCCGCCCTCTCCCTTGTCGGAATAAGGCCGGTTGTCCTGCGCGACCTTCTGCAACGCCTCGTCCACTTCGGCCTCGGTAACGTCGGCCGTGACGCGTTCGAGCTTCAATGTCTTGAAATCCGCGAGCTGGATCGGCGGCACGATTTCCAGCGCCACCGTGTAGGACAGGTCGGTCGCGCCCCGAATGACGCTGTCCACCTCGTTCTGGTCGGTCGACATGGTGACTTTGGGCTCGGTCGCGAGCTTCAGGCCCCGTTCCGTGACAATCTGCGCCGTCGCCTCGTTCACCGCCGCTTCGATGACCTCCAGCATGGCGCCGCGCCCATAGACGCGCTTGAGGTGCGCCACCGGCACTTTTCCGGGGCGGAAGCCCCTGATCTGCACCCGGTCCTTGAGCTGGGTAAGCCGCGCGGTGACTTTCGCCTCCAGGTCAGCGGCGGGCAGCACCACCCGAAACTCGCGTTGAAAGCCGTCCGTCCGGGTTTCTGTTACCTGCATTGTCCGATCCACATTCCTACGTAATCCCGTGGCAAGCACGGCTGATATTGTCTCGCGAAACGGGCTGGGCCCGCTGATGCCCTTGAGGCGTGGTGCGGGCGGAGGGACTCGAACCCCCACGACTTTCGCCACGGGAACCTAAATCCCGCGCGTCTACCAATTCCGCCACGCCCGCATGGGCATCGCACACGCGACGCCCAATGCCGCCGATTTGAAGTTCCTACACCATTTGCGGCAAGTTCATAGGAACTTCAAATCGAAAAGCGGCATCGGGAACCATAAAGTTGCTAGTGCCCCTTTGCTTCGAAGTTCGTGCCAGGCGATGCCGCGAGGTATCACGAACTTCGGAAGCGGGGCACTAGTGCCGCCGATTTGAAGTTCCTACACCATCCGCGGCAAGTCCATATAGGAACTTCAAATCGAAAAGCGGCATCGGGAACCATAAAGTTGCTAGTGCCCCTTTGCTTCGAAGTTCGTGCCAGGCGATGCCGCGAGGTATCACGAACTTCGGAAGCGGGGCACTAGTGCAGGATGGCTTTGGGGCGGGCTGAAACGGCGCCGCCGGGCGATCCCACAAGCGGCGCGGCTTATAACACGGCAGCGCGGCGGCGCACTATTAAAATAGCCGCGCCAAAAAGCGACACTTGAGTCGCTTTCGCGCGTCCGCCCCAGGATGCTAACTTGCCCCCACAGCAGTTTGCGGAGGCGGGATCGGCCTAAATCTAGCTACTTCGGCAGCTTTCGCCACGGCGGCCTTAACGGCCGGTCTGCTGGCTGCCATGCCCTCGGGAGGGGCGGCGGGAAGCGATTGATGCAGAAACTTTCAGAAACTGGAACGCAAGGAAGGAGACGTTCGATCATGCGGAAGAGCGCAGGACTACTTTTCGCGGCGGTGCTAGGGCTACTGCCGTCATCCCATTCGAGCCAGGCGCAGGATGCCGGCAACTTCTTTGCCGGCAAGCAAATCCGCATCATTGTGGGGACCGGCGCGGGCGGCGGCTATGACACTTACGCGCGTCTCGTGGCGCGCCATTTCGGTCAATTCATCCCGGGAAATCCCACCTTCGTGGTGGAAAACATGCCGGGCGCCTCGGGCATCAAGGCGGTGAACTATCTCTACAGCACCGCGCCGAAGGACGGCACCGTGCTCGCCACCTTCAACAACGCCATCCCGCTCTACCAGGTGACGGGGCAGCAGGGCGTCACCTTCAAGTCTGAAGAATTGTCCTGGATCGGCAGCCTCACCCAAACGGCGACCGTGATCGCCGTCATGCAGAGCGCCGGCGTCAAGACCATGGATGACGTCAAGAAAAAGGAAGTCATCTTGGGCGCGACCGGAGGCGCCGGCTCCAAGGTGACCTATCCGATGATGATCAACAACCTCCTCGGCACCAAGTTCAAGATCGTCGCCGGTTATGCGAGCAGCAAGCCGGTGATGCTCGCCATGGAACGCGACGAGGTCCAGGGTGACGGTGGCAACCCCTGGTCGAGCTGGCAACTCGCGAAGCCGGATTGGATCAAGGACGGCAAGCTTGTCCCGCTGGTGCAGATCGGGCTGAAGAAAGAGAAGGATATTCCGAACGTCCCCCTGATCACCGAACTCGCCGCCAACGACGAACAGCGCGCGATGTTCGCGTTCATCTCTCAGCCGGTCGCCATCCAGCAGCCCTTTGCCGGGCCGCCGGGCTTGCCGGCGGATCGTCTTGCCATGTTCCGCCAGGCCTTCGAGCGCATGACCAAGGACGCGGCGTTCCGCGCGGAGGTGCAGAAAGCCAAGCTCGACCTCGATCCGCTTCCGGGAGCGGAAGTGGAAAGGATCGCGAAAGCCGTCGTGAACACGCCCGCCAACATTATCCAGAAGGTGCAGGCGGCCATGACGCCGAAGGACGTGGGCAAGGTCACCGGCCCAAGCGCTGGCGAAGGCGGGGCCGAATAGGCGCTTTACAAGAAACGAAACGCATTCTGTATTTTGCAAAACCGGCCGGATGGCGATATGCCTCCGGCCGGAACCTGTCACATTCCCCGGAAGGACTTATGAGATCGTATTGGCCAACGCTGAGAGAATATGTCGAAGCGCTCGACAAAGCCGGCAAGTTGCAGCGCGTCACGACACCGATCAACAAAGACACCGAGCTTCATCCGCTCGTGCGGCTGCAATTCCGCGGTCTGCCGGAAAGCCAGCGCAAAGCCTTCCTGTTCGAGAATGTGGTCGACAGCACCGGCCGCAAGCACGACATCCCGGTCATCGTGGGCGCGCTGGCGGGCTCGGCTGACATCTATGCCATGGGCATGAACTGCGACCTGAAGGACATCGAGAAGGTCTGGAAGCATGCACTGACCAACCAGATTGAACCAAAGGTCGTGGCAAAAGGCGCCTGCCAGGAGGTCGTCATCACCGGCGACGAATTGAAGAAGCCGGGTGGCGGACTCGGCCGGCTGCCGATCCCGATCTCCACGCCGGGCTTCGACAACGCTCCCTACACCACGGCCGGTCACTGGATCACCAAGGATCCGGACACCGGCATGCACAACATGGGCAACTACCGCGGCCAGGTGAAGGCCGAAGATCGCATCGGCGTGCTGTGCGGCCGGCTCAACTGGGGCATGCGCTACCACATCGACAAATGGCGCGAAAAAGGCGCCACGCACACTCCAGCCGCCATCGTTATCGGCGCGCCTCCGCACGTCACTTATGCCGCCGTGACGCGCATTCCGAACGACCAGTGCGAATACGACGTGGCCGGCGGTCTCATCGGCCAGCCGATCGACGTTGTGAAATGTGTGACGCAGGACCTGCTGGTGCCCGCGGACGCCGAGATCGTGATCGAAGGCACCGTGCCGAATGATCTCATCGAGATGGAAGGCGCCTTCGGCGAATTCCCCGGCTACATGGCGCAGCGCGACTACAGCTTCTTCATGGACGTCACCGCCATCACGATGCGGAAGAAGCCGATCTATCTCTCCATCCTCAGCCAGATGCCACCGAGCGAAAGCTCCAAGATGCGCAACATCGGCCGCGCGGCTGCGGGCCTGCGCCTGCTGAATGCCGCCGGCCTGGATAACGTGGTGCAGGTGGAATATCTTGAATGCGGCGGCTCCAACGCCCTGGGCATCGTGAAGCTGAAAGATCCCCAACCCGGCGACGGCAAGAAGGCGCTGAAGATGCTCGCGGAGAAATTCATGGGCAAGATGCTTGTCGCGGTCGACGACGATATCGATGTGAAGGATGCGGAAAACATCCTCTGGGCGATCGCCTATCGTGCGCAGCCCTTCCGTGACGTCGAGGTGGTGGAAGCACCCACCTTTGCGCTCGATCCCGCAGCACTCGCTCCCGACCAGACTCGCGGTCTGATGGGCGGCAAACCACCGCGCTCCACAGCCGTCCTGATCGACGCGACCAGGCCTTGGCCCTATCCGCCGTTATCACTGCCGAAGAAGCAGTTCATGGATCGCGCCATCGAGATATGGCGCGATCTGCAGCTTCCACCCTTGAATCTGAAACCGCCGTATTTTGGCTATTCGCTCGGCCACTGGACGGAAGAAGAAGACCAGGAAGCCGACTTGGCGGTGCAGGGCCGCCACTACGAAACCGGCGAAAAGCAGAAGCGCACGCGCAAGCGCTTTGGCGAATGACCCAAAGCCCCCTCACCCGCCGCCGTTTTTTCACCGGCATGGGCGCGGGGGTGATGGTTTCGGTCCTGCCGGGACGCTCGGCGGCGCAACTCGCCTTCGATGGTTTCCGCGTCGTGCGGCAGCGACCCGGAACGGCCGCGTTGCGCGGTGCGGATCAGCCGGCCACCGGCATCTGGGGATATGACGGCACGGTGCCGGGGCCGCTCCTGCGGGTGAAACGCGGCGAAGAGATCAAGGTCCGCATCGTCAACGAGCTGCCGGAAGCCACGGCCGTTCATTGGCACGGCTTGCGCCTGCCGAACGCCATGGACGGCGTGCCGCATCTCACGCAGGACCCGATCGAACCCGGCAAGAGCTTCGACTACCGCTTCGCCGCGCCGGACGCCGGCACCTTCTGGTACCACTCGCACCTTTTCTCATCCGAGCAGATCGAGCGCGGGCTCTACGGCGTGCTCATCGTCGATGAGCCGACGCCGCCGATGGTCGATCAGGACATTGTGCTGGCCGTCGATGACTGGCGGCTCACGGCGGATGGGAAGATAGACGAAGCTAGTTTCCGCTCATTCCACGACGCCGCCCATGACGGCCGTCTCGGCAACTTCCTCACCGTGAACGGCGCCCCTTCGTTTAACATCACGGTCAAAGCCAACGAGCGGCTGCGCTTGCGGCTGGTCAACACCGCCAATGCGCGCGTCTTCACGCTGCGCGTGGACCGTCACGCCGTGCGGGTGATGGCGCTCGATGGCCAGCCGGCCGAGCCGTTTCTGGCCGAAGGCGGCCGGATCACCTTGGGACCGGGAAACCGCGCCGATCTGTTCGTAGACGCCACGCTGGCGCCGGGCGAGAGCGCTCCCATCGTGATGGAGACCGGACGTGGCGACGTTCCCCTTGCACAGTTCCGGTATGCCGACGGTGCTCCGGCGCGCGACGCGCCGCTACCCGATCCGCCGCCGCTCCCCGCCAATCCGCTGCCGGAGCGGATGGATTTCATCGGCGCCTTGCGGGTCGACGTGCCGCTGGAAGGCGGCGCCATGAGCCCGCTGATGATGCGCGGCAGGATGGGCGGCGGCGAAATCCCCGGCCATGGCATCGATCCAAGCGCTCGCATCTGGACGCTCGCCGGTTCTTCGTCCTCCGGACATCACGGCCCGCCGCTGTTCTCGGTCAAGCGCGGCCGAACCGTCGTGCTCGCATTCAAGAACGACACGGCCTTTGCGCATGGGATGCATACGCACGGCCATCATTTCCGCCTGCTCGACCGGCTCGACGACGGCTGGAAGCCCTATTGGCTCGACACGGTCGTGGTCGATCCGCGCCAGACCGCGCGCATCGCCTTTGTCGCCGACAATCCAGGAAAATGGATGCTCCATTGTCATATGATCGAGCATCAGGAGACCGGCATGGCGGCGTGGTTTGAGGTGACTTGATCGCCGCTCGCGGTGATCAAGTCATCCCGGCCGAGCGCAGCGAGAGCCGGGATTCTGTCACACCGAAGGCGGCAAGCGAGCCAACAGCCCCCGGTACACCGCAGGCAGCGCTTCCGGCAGGTCTTCCGCGATCAGCCCGGGGCCAAATTCGGCAGCCGCCTCACCATGCAGCCAGACCGCCGCTGCCGCACCTTCGAAGCCGGGCATTCCCTGGGCCAGGACGGCGGCAATCATCCCGGCCAGCACGTCGCCGGAGCCTGCCGTCGCCAGCCAGGGCGGAGCATTATCGGATATAGCCGTGCGCCCGTCAGGCGATGCCACCACCGTATCGGCGCCCTTCAACACCACGATTACACCCATATATCTGGCCGCTATCCGCGCTTTCTCAAGTTTTGAATTAACTTTAGATATTTCATCTATTCCATTAAATAAACGAGCGAACTCGCCTTGGTGCGGCGTCAGAATAGTTGGCTGACCTTTCTGGGCTTTGATGGCCTTGGCGAGCGCGTCGGCCTTCCCCGCGAAGCTCGTCAGGGCATCCGCATCGAGCACTACCGCCAGCTTCCCGGCCAAGGCGGCGAGAACCATTTTCCGCATGGCCGGCCCCACCCCTCCGCCCGGCCCCAGCACCACCGCATTGCGCCGCGGATCGGCCAGGAACTTCGCCAGTTCCGCCGCGCCATCGACGGGATGGACCATGACCGCGAGATTGGCGGCGGCGTTCACAGCCAGCGCGTTCTTGGGGGAAGCAATCGTCACCAGCCCTGCCCCGGCCCGCAGCGCCCCGCGCGCAGCCAACCGGGCAGCACCGGTGTGAGAGATATCGCCGGACACGACCACGGCATGACCCCGGCTGTACTTGTGCCCCTCCAGGCGCGGGACGGGAAAGCGATCGGCCCACAGCGGCGGCGCGTTCACGAAAGCTTTCGGCCGGATCGTTTCCAGCACAGAGTCCGGAATGCCGATGTCGGCCACGGAAACCACGCCGCAGTGAATCCGCCCCGGCAGCAGCACATGCCCGAGCTTACGGCGGAAGAAGGTGACCGTCTCGCGCGCCTTCACCGCCACGCCCATCACCGCGCCACTCGTGCCGTTGATGCCGCTCGGCAGATCGACCGCGACAACCGGAACGTTGGCGGCGTTGATCGCTTCGATCATTTCAGCGGCCAGTCCGCTGACCGGACGATCGAGCCCCGCCCCGAACAGCGCGTCGATGATGACGCCGGCTCCTGCGAGCGCCTTCGGCGTTGCGTCCTGCATCGGGCCCTTCCAGCGCCATGCGGCTTCGGCGGCGTCCGTGGGAAGCTTCCCGCCCTCTTTCAGGCGCAGCACGCGCACCTCGCAGCCGCGTTCCGCGAGTAGGCGCGCGGCCACGAAGCCATCGCCTCCGTTGTTGCCGGGGCCGGCAACAATCACCACGCGCGTTCCCGTCGCATAGATTTTGGCGACATGATCGGCCACCACCCGCCCGGCGTTTTCCATCAGGTCGGCGCTCAACACCCCGGCCTTCACCGCTAGGCGGTCGGCCTGCGCCATTTCCTCATTGGTCAGGAGTTCGATCACGGTGGGAGACTATCGGCGGGTGCCGCCCCGGACAACGCGCGCGGGGAACTGGAAAATCGGGGAAAACCTTATCCCGACGATGAATACTATTTGGGCAGAATGCCTAATAATTTATCAGGCCCTTGCAGCCAGATCTGCTGCAAGACTAAGCAATCAGGCGCTAATGCCCTGACAACAGTCCATTTACCCCCGATCCCAGGCTTGGCACGGACTCTGCTAAACGCAACGGGTCCCGGCCATGTCTGGTTGGGGCGGGAGAAGGAATGCAATGAAAAAGATCGAAGCGATCATCAAGCCCTTCAAACTGGACGAGGTGAAGGAGGCGCTTCAGGAGGTCGGCCTGCAAGGCATCACGGTCACGGAAGCCAAGGGATTTGGCCGCCAGAAGGGCCATACGGAACTCTATCGCGGGGCCGAATATGTCGTCGATTTTCTCCCCAAGGTGAAAATCGAGATTGTGCTTGGCGATGACATGGTTGAAAAAGCCGTCGAGGCTATCCGGCGCGCGGCTCAGACCGGGCGTATCGGCGATGGGAAGATATTTGTTTCCACCATTGAGGAAGCTATCCGGATCAGAACGGGGGAATCCGGGCTGGACGCCATCTGAGCCCGGCTAAACCGGAACTTGGTCCGCACCAGTATTTAGGAAAGGGGTAGGTATTCCATGACGACGGCCAAAAATGTCCTGAAGATGATCAAGGACAACGACGTGAAATTCGTCGATTTCCGCTTCACCGATCCGCGCGGCAAGTGGCAGCACGTCACCTTCGACGTCACCATGATCGAGGAGGACACGTTCACCGAAGGCCAGATGTTCGACGGCTCGTCGATCTCCGGCTGGAAGGCGATCAACGAGTCCGACATGACGCTCATGCCCGACCCGGCGAGCGCGACCATCGATCCATTCTTTGCCGAGACGACCATGGTCCTGGTCTGCGACGTGCTCGAGCCGCTTACGGGCGAGCCCTACAACCGCGACCCGCGCGGCATCGCCAAGCGCGCCGAGAAGATGGTCAAGGCGAGCGGCATCGGCGACACGGTCTATTTCGGGCCGGAAGCCGAGTTCTTCGTATTCGACGACGTCAAATATCGGGCCGATCCCTACAACACCGGCTTCAAGCTGGACTCGAGCGAACTACCGACCAACACCGACACCGACTACGAAGGCGGCAACCTCGGCCATCACATCGGCACCAAGAAGGGATATTTCCCCGTTCCGCCGCAGGACTCGATCCAGGACATGCGCTCGGAGATGCTCTCCGCCATGGCGCGCATGGGCTGCAAGGTCGAGAAGCATCACCATGAAGTGGCGTCGGCCCAGCACGAGTTGGGGCTGAAATTCTCGCCGCTGGTGGTCATGGCCGACCAGATGCAGATCTACAAATACTGCATCCATCAGGTGGCCAACATCTACGGCAAGACAGCGACCTTCATGCCGAAGCCGGTCTACGGCGACAACGGCTCGGGCATGCACTGCCACCAGTCGATCTGGAAGGCCGGCAAGCCGGTCTTCGCGGGCAACAAGTATTCCGACCTGTCGGATACCTGCCTGTCCTACATCGCCGGCATCATCAAGCACGCCAAGGCGATCAACGCCTTCACCAACCCGACCACCAATTCCTACAAGCGGCTGGTCCCGGGTTTCGAGGCGCCGGTGCTACTCGCCTACTCGGCGCGCAACCGTTCGGCGTCGTGCCGCATCCCCTTCTCGCAAAGCCCGAAGGGCAAGCGCGTCGAGGTGCGGTTCCCCGATCCGCTGGCGAACCCGTATCTCGCTTTCGCGGCCATGCTGATGGCCGGCCTCGACGGCGTGAAGAACAAGCTCGATCCGGGACCCGCGATCGACAAGGACCTCTACGACCTGCCGCCGAAGGAACTGAAGAAGATCCCGACGGTGTGCGGCTCGCTGCGTCAGGCCCTGGAAGAGCTCGACAAGGACCGCGGCTTCCTGAAGGCCGGCGGCGTGTTCGATGACGACTTCATCGACAGCTACATCGAGCTGAAGATGACGGAAGTGATCCGCTTCGAGCACACGCCGCATCCGGTCGAATTCGACATGTACTATTCCGCATAAGCTCCTCCTCAATGCGGCAATAAAACTTTGGGCGCCCCTCGCGGGCGCCCTTTGTTTTTCAGCCGGAGGCGGCGGTCAGATGAATTGCACGAAGAGGATGGCGAGCAGCGTGGCCGCCGCGATGACCAGGAAAATCTGGCGGCGCTGACGCTTCGGCCCGTAAACGCCGGCGTCGCGCTTCTCCTGGATGATCGAGGCTTCGTATTCCGCCGATGAGGCAAAAGGGCAGGCCAAAGCGCACCCTGCCCGCTCCGCGGTTAGCTCGAGCGCGTGCAGATCGGCCCCGGCGGTCGCAAATCGATGCAAAGTCGACATGCTTTCATCCTAGGGCATTTAGGTAAACGACACCTTGCCGTCACGGCGCCGTCATGCGGCGCTCCTAGCTTTGCGGCGTTGCAATATCGATTCACGCCACATTTGCGAGGTCTCCCGTGACACAGATTCCGCGCACGCGCGCTCAGGCCTATGAGGCCTCCGAAGATATCGGCCGCAATCCGACCGGCAATCCCACCATCGGCGACGTGATCGCCGCGCGCTTTGACCGCCGCGACCTGCTCAAAGGCGCGCTGGGAGTTGCTGCCATCACCGCGACCATGGGGCCTCTGGCTTTCCTCTCGGCTGATGGGGCGCGGGCCGAAGCGGCCTCGCGCTTCAAGTTCCGCGAGATCGAAGCAGGCGTCGACGCCGATCATCACGTCGCAGAAGGGTATGACGCGCAGGTGCTCGTCCGTTGGGGCGATCCGCTGCTGCCCGGTGCGCAGCCGCTCGATCCCATGAAGCAGAGCGCGGCGGCGCAGAAATCGCAGTTCGGCTACAACAACGATTATCTCGGCTATATCCCGATGCCCGGCGCGGCCAACCCGTCGCAGCACGGGTTGCTCGTGGTGAACCACGAATACACCAACGAAGAACTGATGTTCCCCGGCATCGGCTTGCAGGACCCGAAGGAAGTCGCCTTCGCCAAGATGACGCCCGATCTCGTCGCCATCGAGAAGGCGGCGCATGGCGGCAGCGTGGTCGAGGTCAAGCGCGAGGGCGGCAAGTGGAGCATCGTCGCGGGCTCGAAATATGTCCGCCGCATCGACGCCGACACGCCGATGGAAATCACCGGCCCGGCCGCCGGCCATGCCCGCATGCGCACCAAGGCCGATCCTACCGGCAAGCGCGTGCTCGGCATGGTCAACAATTGCGCGGGCGGCACCACGCCCTGGGGAACCTGGCTCACCTGCGAAGAGAATTTCCACGGCTATTTCTGGGGCAAGCTCGAAGCGAACCACCCCGAAGCACGGAATTTCAAGCGCTACGGCGTGCCCGAGAATGCCTATGCTTGGGGCAAGTTCGACGAACGCTTCGACATCGCCAAAGAGCCGAATGAGGCAAACCGCTTCGGATGGATCGTGGAGATCGACCCGCTTGCGCCGGCCTCGGTGCCGAAGAAGCGCACGGCGCTCGGACGCAACAAGCACGAAGGCGCGGCTGGAATCGTCAACAAGGATGGCCGCTACGTCGTCTATTCCGGCGACGACGAGCGCTTCGATTATGTCTATCGCTTCGTGACCAACGCGCGCGTCGATCTCGCCAACCGTGCCGCCAACCGGGATATCCTGGACGACGGTACGCTGTCCGTCGCCCGCTACAATCCCGATGGATCGGTGGAGTGGCTGCCGCTGGTGCAGGGGCGCGGCCCGCTGACCGAAGCCAACGGCTTCGCCAGCCAAGCCGATGTCCTGATTGAAACACGCCGCGCCGCCGACCTGCTCGGCGCGACCAAGATGGATCGCCCGGAGGACGTTGAAGCCAACGCGAAAACCAACAAGGTCTACGTTGTGTTGACCAACAACACCAAACGCAAGGCCGACGATCTCAATCCCGCCAACCCGCGCGCCGACAACAAGTTCGGGCACCTCATCGAGATGACGCCGCCCGACGGCGACCATGCCGCCGACCGCTTCAAATGGGAAATCCTAGTCAAGTGCGGCGATCCTTCCGTCGCGGATGTCGGCGCGACCTTCTCGTCGGACACGACGCGCAACGGCTGGTTCGGCATGCCCGACAACGTCGCGGTCGATGGCGATGGCCGGCTGTGGGTCGCCACCGACGGAAACTCCGCCAAGAAGACCGGGCGCGCCGATGGCCTGTGGGGTGTTGAGACCGAAGGCCCATCACGCGGAACGTCGAAGCACTTCTATCGCGTTCCCGCCGGCGCGGAGCTGTGCGGGCCGGAATTCACGCCCGATGGCGAAACCCTGTTTGTCGCCGTCCAGCATCCGGGCGAAGGCGAGGACGATCCGGGCGCGACGCCAGCCACTTTTGAAAATCCGGCAACGCGCTGGCCGGACTTCAAGCCCAACATGCCGCCGCGTCCATCCGTGGTCGCGATCACCAAGCGCGGCGGCGGCAAGATCGGATCATAAGAGCACGACGGCTGCGCCGCGGACTACGCGGCGCGGCCGATTGCCGCCTGTGTCAGGCTTCGCGCCGGTGTCCGCACGGCTGTTTTGGCGGCGGGCGCAGGCCGGATGTCAGCAGGCGCTTTTGGCTCGTCGGGCGCAAAGGCCACGCGATTGCGCCCGTCCGCTTTGGCTGCATAGAGCGCCGCGTCGGCGCGCGACAGCAATTGCTCGATCTTGCAGCCGGGCCTCAGCGCGCCCGCCGCGCCGATGCTGACCGTGGCTCCCATGCGATGGCCGCCAATCTCCACGCCTGCGACCTCGAATGCCGTTCTCACGCGTTCAGCCGCCTTTGCCGCTTCGGAAACCGCGCCGGGCAGCACGGCCGCGAATTCCTCACCGCCCAAGCGGCCAATGATGTCGTCTTCGCGCATGGTCGCCCGGATCGTCTTGGCGAAGACGCGCAAAGCCTCGTCGCCGATCGCGTGACCGAAGCGATCGTTGATCGACTTGAAGTGGTCGAGGTCGAACATCAGCGCCGTGACCCGGCCATCTCCCGAGCGCAGCCCGATCAGCGCCTCCGCCTTTTCCAGGAAGCCGCGGCGGTTGAGCAGCCCTGTCAGCGTATCGGTGGCGGCGGCGGTCTTGTGGATGTTTTCGGCGCGCTCCTTGGCCATCATCAGCGCGATGAAGGCGGCGCCCACGGCATAAAGCAATGTCTCCAGGGTGAATACGGCCATCCAGCCGCTCGTCTGCAACGCTGCGCCCTTCACGGAAGCCACGAAGGCAAGCGGAATTGGCGGCAGAAAGATCAGGCCATGGAGGATCGGCACGAAGACGGCCGCCCGGTGCGATTGCGATCGCTTGCGGCGGTCGCGCCAGAACTCACGGGCGGTGAAGAAGATGTAGGCCGATACAATCAAGGAGCTGAGAATGACGCGGCCGGCGCTCGACTCATCGAAGGCAGAAAATTGGCAGGCGATCATCCAGATCGCCGCGCCTGCGACGATCGCCACGGGACGGACGGGACGGTGGTAAAAAAGCCGCGCCCCATTCCACACCATTCCGCAGGCGATGAAGAGAAGAGCATTCGACAAGCCACACGGCAGCAACAGCGAAAACGCGCCATCGACGATCCACAGGCCGACGCCCAGGCCGCCGACGAGATAACCCGCGCCCCACCACGCCAGCGCGTGCGTGTTGCGGTCCTGGATCCAAGCGAAGAACAGGAATAGGCCCAAGAGGCCCACGATGCAGGTCGACACGATCAGAAGCGTCAGGATATCCAGCGCCATCGAACTCTCCCCAATGACGGAGGCAGCCCCAGTTCTCCGTACGGGAAAACACTACCAGTTCACGGCGGCGTGTTGAGAATGCGTTCGATTCAGCCTTTGCCGCGCATTGCTGTGATCGCGCAGGTTTTCATGCAATGAGATGAAAAATAAAAAGGGGCGCAGAAGCGCCCCTTTTTTGCCTTTTTCCGCCGCCCTCCCACGCGGCATCTTGTCCGGCCTCGATCAGCGGTCCGCGGCGCGATGACAAGGCAGATGGCCGGCCAGCGTCGTCACCAACGGCTTATGGTAGGTGCTGAGAAAGAAAAGCTCGTTGTGTTTCTCCGAAAGAGTCTGAACGCGCGCAAGACCGGCGTCGAAGGTGAACAGGTCGCCGCGTTCCTCAGCATCCTTGAGCTGGCGCCACGCCTGCGCAACCAACGGGCTGTCGCGCAAGCCAAGGCAACGATGCGCGAGCACCAATTCCGCCACAAGGTCCCAGTGCCGCGCTTCAATCATCGAGTGCAGCAATTGGCGGACAATCCTGTCCACGCTGCGATTCAGAGGGATGCGGTGACGCGGCAACGCGCCGAAATCGCTCGCATAGTAGATGATGTGCGTAACTTGGTAGATACTCTGATCGGTCAGCGTGTCCAGATTCAATTTGTGTCCGAGGATGCTGTGGCGGCAGAGTTCCGCTGCCGTGGGGATTCGATGCGGGATTCCCGCCAGATCGAGGAAATACCGCAGCTCAAGCATGCGCATCGGGTTGCGCTCGAGGGCGATGATGTTCCGGTCGCGAATGGCCTGCATCAGGCTGCGGCGCGGCACGATGTCCTCGCCGCCATGTCCTTTCAGGGCGAGCCAAATAACAAGGTCTCCGATGGCCGCCTCCACCGGACCATAGTTGATGAAGCGGTGCAGCACGGGGCTGCTGTAGGCGCCCAGCACGATCTGGCGCAGAAGTTCGATGCGCGCGTGAACCTCGGGCTCAAGCCGGGGGCAGCGTCCGAGCTGGATGACAAGGATGGCGAGTTCGGCGAGTGCCGTCTGGCGCGGCTCGGTCAGCTGATCGTTGGCATGGAGCGGATTGAACCACCGGCTCCATGCCATGATCCAATCGAACGCCCGAGACGTTACCAACGCCTCGGGTGTTCGAGCTTTCGCAGGCAGCCTCGCTGTCTCGCTTTGCTTGCCCAACTCGGCCTCGCGGGGAAACCTCCATCAGAAGGCTGGCGTATCACACGCGGTGCAGCCGCCCTTCTGTGGCTTGCCCGACATCGGCCCTGCTGCGGACCAATATCTATCTGATCGTTTGCAGCGTCTTTTTGTCGAGCATTTCGCGCTTGATCACGCCGCGATCCACGAGACCCTTCAGTTCGCCCGCCTTCAATGCCGAGGCATTGCTGCCGCAGGCGATAATAGCCAACCAGGCATCGGGTGGGGTGTTAGGGTTCAAGCCCAGTTGCTGCAAGACCTCGCCGCGGGAAACCAATTTCCCGTCGGACAAGACTCCTTTGGCGGCGGAGTTGATCCTCACGCTTTGCGCCGCCGCATCCGTAGCCGCCACCGTTGTGCCGACGGCGGCACCCGTTGCCGCCACGGTTGCCGTCTTCACGAAATCACGCCGCGTCGTTTCCTTCGTCATTGTCATTCCCTCCACTGCATCAATTAGCTCTGTGTTCGGACGTGAGAGTTGCATCTGCGTTCTGGTTACCGGACATGATTGGATCAAGGTATGTAACAGTTGCGTCCGAGTTTTGATCATCGGACATGATTTGATCCAGGTAATAATCGGCGTGATCGGCCAATGCCCTGCGGAACACCCGCTGAAAATCGTCGCAATAGGGCCGATAGGGATTGCCGTCCCCGTATTCCGCGTATTGGGCGCATCCGCCGCCGCAGATCAGCGCGTAAGCGCACGTCTGGCAGGCTGGAATTGTCGCAATCGACCGCTTGAACCACTTCGCGGCCGCGACCGGGTCGATGCGGGCTCCCTCGGTGTCGTAGCTTCCGACGCGGCTGCACGCTTTCCCGACCGACTCCCAGCACGCGTAGACATGGCTATCGGGTGCGAAGATGTAGTTGCCGGAGTTGGCGCTGCAGTAAGTCCCCTTGAGTGAGAAACGGTCCCCCATCTCAAAGGCCGGGCGCATGGCCATGGCGGCGTGCACCGCCGGCGCGCTGGCATAGACATTCGAATAGGGCCGGACAATTCCACCGATCTGGCGAACGATGTCACCGTTGTCTATTCCCACACTCACGGCGCCGGTTGTGGTCTTGGAGTAGACGGTATTGGCGTAAACTACGACCTGCGGCCGATTGAGCCACCCCTCCGCCTCAAAGAACTCGATCATTTGTTCGAAGTAATGAATGTTCAGTGGATCGACGTGGATGCGGATCTGGAACTGGCAGTCGGTCTGCGCGAGCCCCCGCCTCACATTGGCAACGACTTTGTCGAAGGAAGACTCGTGACCGATATAAACGCGGCGCTTGTCATGCACCTCCTTGGGACCGTCGATGGAAACCTGAACCTGCTCGATTTTTCCGGTGCCCAGGAGATCCATGAAATGTTCGAGATCGTGACCATTGGTCACCGCCGCGAAGTAAAAGCCCCGCGCGAGGCCCTGCTCCACGATCATGCGGATAACGCGCTCGTTGGCGTGATCCAGCGGCTCGCCTCCGTAGAGGATGATCTGTCCGCCCGCCTTGTGACCGGCCTCAGCCTGTAGCTTCGCGATACTGGAAAAAATCGATTCGACCCGCTCGGTCTCAAGCACGACATTGCCTTTGCGGTGAGTGATCTCCGCATCCTTAGACTTCAATGCGTTTTGCAGAGGACGCTCGAAGCAATAAGTACAGCGATAGTTGCAATCGAGATTGGGGACGATCATGAAGCGCGGATTCTTCAGCTCATGATCGTGCATGGCCCCCGCCATGGTGACGACCGCAGCCCGCTCTGCCTCCAGATCAGCCTCGGTGACGTGCCCGCGCTCCTTGAAATCCGCCAAGGTTTGCGCCGACAGACGCGGAATGACCCATTGCGCCTCCTCAGGATGCTCCGACCAGAGCGCATCCTTGAGCATCTCGCCCAGTTCGGTTGAAACGAGGTCTATCGCACCGCTGAGCCCATTCATCAGCAGGTAGCGGCCGCTCGGCAGACGATCCGATAAGATCGAATAATGGCTGAAGTGCAACACGCCGACGCCTCCCCTTATGGGCCGGTCGTAATATCGTTAACGATAGCACAACTCTAGATTTAAGCAAGAGGTTGCCGATCTAAAAAACGGACAAGAAGCCTGCTAATACGGAATAACTGGCGCAACCATCGATTGATATGTGAATTCATGAACTTGCGCCCGGCTATTGGAAAAGCGCACTAAGAAGTCCGGTGAACCCGTCCAAATAAGGGGTCTGCTGCTCATCAAGCCGCGGTAAAAAGCCGGCGCGAAACGGCCGGCTTCCTGATGTTGATAAGCCCCGGAAACTTTTATTGCCGTCCGGGCGAACGGGAGCGCAAAGAAAGAATTCTAGCGCTTGGAGAACTGGAAGGAACGGCGCGCTTTCGCCCGGCCGTACTTCTTGCGCTCCACGACGCGCGAGTCGCGCGTGAGGAAGCCGCCGCGCTTGAGCACCGAACGCAGATCGGGCTCGTAATAGGTCAGCGCCTTGGAGATGCCGTGGCGCACGGCGCCGGCCTGGCCCGAGAGCCCGCCGCCGGAAACGGTGCAGATCACGTCATATTGCGTCGCCCGATTGGCGGCGACCAGCGGCTGCTGGATCAGCATCCGCAGCACCGGCCGCGCGAAAAACACTTCCACGGTTTTGGTATTCACCGTGATCTTGCCGGCGCCGGGCTTGATCCAGACGCGGGCGACCGCGTTCTTGCGCTTGCCGGTCGCATAAGCGCGGCCCTGCTTGTCGATTTTCTGCACGTATTTCGGGGTTTCCGGCGCCGCGGTCTTCAGCGTGGAAAGCCCTTCCAGCGTTTGCATGGATTCAGCCATGGTCACGCGCTCCTCATGTTCTTGCGGTTCATCGCGGCGACGTCGAGCGCTTCCGGCTGCTGCGCTTGATGCGGATGGTCGGGTCCAGGATAGACCCGCAGATTGCCGAGCTGCTGGCGCGCAAGCGGCCCACGCGGCAGCATGCGTTCGATCGCCTTCTCGACGACCCGCTCCGGGAATTTTCCTTCCAGGATGGATTTCGCCGTGCGTTCCTTGATGCCGCCGATATAGCCGGTGTGGTGATAGTAGATCTTCTGCTGCACCTTGCGTCCGGTCAGCACCGCCTTGGCGGCATTGATGATGATGACATTGTCGCCATCATCCGCGTGCGGGGTATAGGTCGGCTTATGCTTGCCGCGCAGCCGCATGGCGACGATCGAGGCGAGGCGGCCGACGACAAGCCCTTTGGCGTCGATCAGCACCCATTTCTTCTCGATCTCGGCGGCCTTGGCCGAATAGGTTTTCATGACGTGATCCGTGATTTTTGGCGGCGTTCGCCGCAACCTTGGCCGGTTTCGTATAGCAGTGCGGAGTACCGGTCAATGCCGTATCGGCTTAGAATATCGCGCTAAATCATGCAGTTATAAAATAGGTATAAAAATACCATCGGCCATGGCTGCGTGGCTAAGGCATCTTCGGCCGTTCTGAACGCGAGCCTTGCGCCGGCCACTCCTGGGCGTAAGTATCGTCCTTGTCCGATTTCCTGGTCCCACGCATGACAGCCTCGCCCTCACCTGCCCGCGCGCCGGCATCGGCCTCCGTGCTTCTGCGCGAGGACCAAAGCGACGTCGCCCTCCTCACGCTGAACCGCCCGGATGCGCGCAACAGCCTCTCCGAAGCGGTGTTGGAGGCATTGGGCCGCGAGTTGGACGCCATCGCCGCCGACCGCCGCCTGCGCGCCGTCGTGCTCGCGGCCAATGGGCCGGCGTTCTCCGCGGGTCACGACCTGAAGGAACTGACCGCGCATCGCAACGACCCGGATCGGGGCCGCGCCTATTTCAAGACGATCATGGACCTTTGCAGTTCGGTCATGCAGCGCATCGTCCGGCTGCCGCAGCCGGTGATCGCCGCCGTGCAAGGCACCGCGACCGCGGCGGGTTGCCAATTGGTTGCGAGCTGCGATCTCGCCGTTGCGTCTTCGGCGGCGAAATTCGCCACGCCCGGCGTCAATATCGGCCTGTTCTGCTCGACGCCCATGGTGGCGCTGTCGCGCAATGTATCGCGCAAACAGGCGATGGAGATGCTGCTCACCGGCGACATGATCGCGGCGGACGAAGCCGCCCGCATCGGCCTCGTCAATCGCGTCGCCGCGCCCGGAACCGAAATAGACGAAGCGCTCAAGCTCGCGAAACAGATCGCAACGAAGTCATCTGCAACGGTGAAGATCGGCAAGGAAGCATTCTACCGCCAGGCTGAGATGAACCTGGCCGATGCCTATCGCTATACGTCCGAGGTCATGGTGGAGAACATGCTGGCGCGCGATGCCGAGGAAGGCATTAACGCCTTCATCGAGAAACGCGCGCCAAAATGGGATGGCCATTAACATTCGCCGTTTCTCGCGGTTAACCCTGCCCCGCCAGAATCCACCGCAAACGGCTCCTTTCCACGATCGATTTCAGGGAAAGTTAGCCATTCCCGACCCATGATCCGCGCCGGTTAGCCAAAAAAAGCTCGGGTTTTCAGCGGCGCGAGGTTCCATGTCGGTCGACGCTCACGCGACGGCGCAAAAGGCTGCTTTTTTTGTGCGCCATCCGCGCGTAACGCTCGCGCTCGTCAATCTGTTCTTTATCGCGCTGCTGCTCGTCGCGGGCGAGATCGTCGCGCGGGCATGGACCGGCTACGAGATCGGCTACTACACGGAAGCCAAGGCCGGCCGCGACGGCTTTCTCCGCTATCCCTGGGGCGTGGTGCCGGTGAATTCGCACGGCTACCTCGACGAGGAATTCGACCTCGCCAATTCCAAGAAGCGCGCCGGCTGGTTCGGCGATAGCGTCGCCATGGGCGTCGGCGCGGGCTACCCCTATCGCATCTCCGATGTTGTCAGGACGCGCCGGCCCGCCGTCGACAATTGGAACTTCAGCCGCATCGGAACCGGCTTCGAGGGTGCGCGCGTGGAAGAAGAGGCGCGGCGCTTCAAGCTCGATTACGTGATCTATCTGCTCAATCTCAATGACATCGTTCCGCCCGCGCCGCCCAGCTCCGGCACGAATTACGCCGTCTACCACCTGCATGCCTTCGCCAAGAACTATCTCGATTACTTCCGAGACCGCAGCTACCTCTACAACTTCGCCCGCACATCCATCAAAAACATGGTGCAGCGTTGGGGCTTTGAGGCCTCGGGCTATTATGCTTACGAACTTTGGCCGGAAAAATCGGACGAGGTATTCAAGACCTTCGCCGCGGACGTGAATGCGACCGCGCGCCGGCTGCGCGACAAAGGCATTCAAATGTGCGTCGTCATCTCTCCCTATGAGATGCAAATCTCAGACGACGCCGCGCGAACCTACGCCGCGCTCGGCTTCAATTGGGAAGAAGGATTTTTGACCGGCTCCGCCCAGCGCAAGCTGCGCCAGTATTTCGACAAGGACCTGCCGGTCTACGACGGTCTCGACGCCTTCCCCGACAAGAGCGGCAAGGTAGGACAAGCCTTCGTCTACAACGCGGGCGACAAGATCGACTGGAACCACCCCAATCGCAACGGCCATGCCGCGCTGGCCAACGGCTTCATCAGGTCCGCGTCTTGCCCGTCGCTCGAAGGGAAATAGAACACGACGAAGGGCAACAGCTACGAAAGCTTTGAAGGCCACGTCGAAATCAAAACCGGCTCCGACCGCTCGTTCGGCTGGGTCGTGGGCGGCATGCTGTCGCTCATTGGGCTGTGGCCGCTTGTGCATGGAAACGGCCCGCGCCTGCAAAAAAGTCATCGAAAGCCAGGGTAAGTGACCATATATGGTCATCGCTCGCGCAGGCGGGCGATCTAGTAATCCCAGCGAGACCTGCGGATACTGGATGCCCGCCGGAGCTTACCCCCGACTTGATCGGGGGCGGGGCATGACACCTGGGATTTCGATGAATCACGACCATTACGACGACAGCTACATCCGCGGCATCCTGAACACGGTGAAGACCATCGCCATGGTCGGCATCTCCCCGAAGGACAACCGGCCGAGCTATTTCGCCTTCAAATATCTGCTCGAACGCGGCTATCACATGATCCCGGTGAACCCTGGCCAGGCGGGCGGCGAGATCCTCGGCCAGAAGGTCTACGCCAAGCTCGCGGACATTCCGGAGCCGATCGACATGGTGGATGTCTTCCGCGGCTCGCAATACGCGCTGCCTATCGTGGAAGAAGCGCTTGCGCTCAAGCCGCGCCCGCAGGTGATCTGGATGCAGCTCACCGTGCGCAACGACGAAGCGGCGGCCCAGGCCGAGGCAGCGGGGCTGAAGGTGGTGATGAACCGCTGCCCCAAGATCGAATATGGACGGCTGTCCTCGGAAATCTCCTGGATGGGGGTCAATTCGCGCACGCTTACGTCAAAGAAAGCCAAGCTCTTCGGCAAAGGCGTGCAGCGCATGTCGCTCAACCGCACCACCACCGCCGGCGGCACGACCGACGCCACCGATCGCGCGCAGAAATCGGGCGACGACGGCCAGTAGCACTTGCCGCTGTTTCTTCCCCTCTCCCGTGGGGAGAGGGTGGCGCGCAAAGCGCGCCGGGTGAGGGCGTACGGACTCTCGTATGCCGCGCCCCCCCCTCACCCCGACCCTCTCCCCAACGGGGAGAGGGAGAAGGCGCTTCGCGCGCACCTATCTCAATCTCATGGTGAGGAACATTGCGCAGCGTGCGTCTCGAACCATACAGGCCGGGGGACTCTCCCGCTCGTCCCCGCGCAGGCGGGGACCCATACGCGCAGCTTTTCGGTCCTATGATGCATCGCCAACTGCGAGCCGTAGCCCGGATGAGCATCGGCGAAATCCGGTACCTCCTTCCGTCATGGCCGGGCTTGTCCCGGCCATCCACGTCTTGGCGCGCCTCAGCAAAGGAAGACGTGGATACCCGGCACAAGGCCGGGCATGACTACGCGGTAATTCAGCAAGCACGCAGATGGTCGCTGAGCGACCTCACGTTTCGCGAAATGCCCCGAGCTTGCGAGTTTTTAGCTCATTGAGTGCGATCGTTCGGCAAGATTCGTTTATTTTCGTCAGTGTGTCGAACGCGACTCCACACGCGGTGCAGCGGACAGGGTCGTCTTCGGTATCCGGTGTACTGATCAGATAGCCGCCGCAATCGCCGCAGTGAAATTCAAAATTAAAATGGTACTGATCTTTGCTGCCGGGGATTTCCGCATAGTCCAGTATTGATATCGAAAGCTGGGGAGCGACTAGCTTCTTCACGGTCCTTTTGCGTCGCGTCGGTCGAGGAAACAGCACCTCGCTATATTGCGGATACCGGTTGGCTAGGTCGGCAAGTGTGCCGCCTCCATCTTCCACGATCATGCGGTACTCCATCAGGAACGGCAGAAAGTCGCCACCATCGACTGGTATCTGCCCGACCTCAGAGGCCATCGTGCTCTCTGGAAGCTCGTCCTCGTCAATGCCGAGTTCGCGCCACGTCTTGACTACAGGCACCCAGCTAGCGTGCTCCATAGGCAAGGTTTCCGCCGGCCGTTCAGCACCTGCGTGAAATTCGCCATGCCGCTGAAGCCATTTAAGCGGCGTGCGCAATTGCATCGTGACTGACATTTCCCAACCGCTGATCAGGTCGGAAACGTCCGACATGTCCTGGAGATTCGCCACTCACTCCTCCACGCGACGTCCCGGTCTTCGCTAAATTTATTATGCTGAACGTTAGAACAACCGCAAAGGCCCTCATAATTTTCCATGCCCTTGACAACATTCCTAGGATAATATACCTACACCCCCGCTTTGCTCACGGAGGGCGTCAACCGGTGACGTCGGAAGATGGAGCAAGGTGCGGCGCCTGCGGGCGTGGTCGTCGCCACGCACTCGGGAGGCCTCGGGACTCCGCCCGGCGGTACTATGGCCGCCTGCGAGGAGCTCGCTGACGCGAGCCGGCATTCAGAGCCGGCCACGAAAGCGCGGCCCGGGGACCTGAAAAACGCCGGGTGGAGCGCCGAGAGGCGCGCGCCCTCACCCAGGGCGCGGCCGCGCTGTGCAGGCGCGGCTCAAGTCGGTGCGCCTTTTCGGCGCTCCACTCCCTCTTCCTTGGAGGGACAAGGTTCAGGCGATGCCCGGCGCTTTCGCCATCCGGGCTGCGGAGCGTTGGCTAATGATTGAAATCGAATCCGCGTCTCTTTTTCACCTCTCCCCGCGTGCGGGGAGAGGTCGCGAGCGAAGCGAGCGGGTGAGGGGGCATTTCCAAAGACCGTTGCTGTGAAAGGGGGGGGGAGCCAGACACCCCGCCCCCCCGCGGCCGGCGGCGGCCCCCGCGCCGCGGGCTCAGGGCCGCCCAGCGGCCGCCGGCGCGCCGTCCGCGCGTC
>Ga0080064_1001263_pt1 | contig 53488 bp, 47 predicted proteins | sample Subgrocontami54m_FD_69260 | JGI IMG/M metagenome (GOLD analysis project Ga0080064, IMG submission 69260) | Subsurface groundwater microbial communities from S. Glens Falls, New York, USA - GMW46 contaminated, 5.4 m (SPADES assembly) (version 2) ...
TGCATCGGGCCACGAGGACATCCCGCGGACCTGGCAGCAGACATTTCTGCGGTTCTGTCTCCCTGCTTCCGCGGCAGACTCCGGTGGATCGAATGCCCCCCTAAACATTAACCTCTTTATTGAGGGCAAGCTTGTACAGACGTTCACATTTCGCGTGCAGCCGGGGCCCATAACAGGTCAAACTGACTGTGGCAAGACCGTGCTGCCCGACGTACAAGCGCCTGCCTAGAGAGAACCGCGCGTGGCGCTCGGTTGCGCTGATCGTCTTGCCCCACTAGACTTGCGCTTTGCTAAGCGACAGTCAGTCAAAATTCTCGTCCCGGCACAACCAGGAGGCCGGCACAACCAGGAGGAATGAAACGATGGGTCGGCTCTGGGCTATCTGCGGCGCGATTCTCGTTCTGGCTATCACGCTCCAAAGCTTCTCCGGACCGGGCTTCTTGTCATTCGACAGCCCAGTCGCCAGTGCCCAGAGTGGTAGTTGTTCAAACCCAAGCGTCACGGTGAGTCCGCCCAGTGTTACGGCTCCCGGACAGGTCCAGGTCATCGCCGACGGGTTCTCGTCAGGGTCGATCGTCTCCATCAGCGTGAGGCCCCCGGCTGGGTGGTCTTTCGCGTCGCAGGTGCAGCCCACCGCGGGCAGCGACTGCCGTGCGATCGGGACGATCAATATCGAAGCATGCTCGACGTGCCCGAGCGGGACCGCCGCCGTCACGGTGAGCGGCACGCAGTCTCAGCACGGACCGATCACGCTGAACGGCAGCTTCCAGCTTCAGTCGTCCGGCCAGCAGGGTGGACCCACCACCCAGACGTCTGCTCCGCAATCGTGTTCGGTCTCGTCCGCGTCCGCGGTACCGTCCGTCGTTCCGCAGGGAGGCACGACCACATTCGTCGCGAACGGTTATTCGCCGGGCACGACGGTCACCCTCCACATCAACGGACCGGGCAGCTCCAACACCACTTCGGCGCAAGCGAACTCGTTGTGCCAGGTGGCCGCGAGCATCAACATATTGATGACCGACCCGCCCGGTGTATACGAAGTTCTTTCGAGCGGTACGGCGTGGGCGCCGTTCGCTGTCGGTGTAGCGCAACCGCTGAACCAGCGCGCGACGTTCCAGGTGAGCGGGGTTGCCGCGACGCCGACGCCGTTCGGGCCCACGGTGACGCCGACCTCCAGTGTGATCTGTCCATCGCCGTCGGTGCGGATCGCCAGTTCTGCCCTCACCCGTGGCCAGCAGACGACCTATACGGGCCTCGGGTTCCGCGCCGGCTCCTCGGTTACTGTCATGCTGGAGGACCCGGCGCTGTCATCCTCCGCGGTTGCCTTTATCGCAGATGGCCAGGTTGGGCCGGCGACGGCGGCGTGCAGCGTGGCGGGCACCTTTACTGTGGGGCCGACGGTGGCCCTCGGGCGCTACCGTCTCTCGTTGACGGGCCCGAACCACCTTGGGCTGATCGTGACCGCTCGAGCCGAGTTCGACGTCGTTTCGGATCAAGCAGGTGTCCCGACGCCTACGGTACTCCCGTTCGACACGGCGCCGACCGCCACTAGCGGGACTGTCGCTGGACAGCCAACAGCGACCCCATTTCCGACGAGCCAGACGCAAGGTCCCCCGGCGCCCGTGTCTATTCAGCAGACCATTAACCTGGTGGGCGGGCCGACGGTGCCCGTTGTGGGCCAGGCCAACACGTACGACCACGTGGTGCGAATTACGAACACTTCGCCTCGGGCGATGGACGCCGACGCGATCGCCGCGCTCCTGGACCTGCTGGCCGCGAAGCTACAGGGCCAGGGCGTGAACATGAGCTTCACGACCGACTACGCCGATGGCTCGCGGATCGCGACCACCACCGCGAACATTGGCTCGGCCCAGGCTCGTGGCTCATCGGTTACCTGGTCCGGGCAACTCCAGTCCGGTGAAAGCCTCGAGCTCCGCACAACCTTGGACTTCACCCCGACGACCGCGCTATCTCTCAACCAGCCGATCCGTGGTCAGACGGTTAGCGTGGCCGACACGCGTGGTACGACCCTCTCGGTGGCGCCTCCGCCTCCGCCACAACTGCCGCCCGCCCAGCGGATCGTTCAGCCGCCACCGCCACCGGTGGATCCGATCACGGGTCCGCGTTACTTCTCGGACACCGGCTTCGGAATCGGCGATGAGAACATCTGGACTTACTTCGTCCGCCGCGGTGGTGTGCGGACGTTCGGCATGCCGATCTCTCGCCAATTCACTCTTCTCGGAACGCAGTATCAGCTCTTCGAGAAGGGAATGCTGACCGTCGACGCCGCGGGCAGCGTGAGCTTGGTCAATCTGCTGGAGGACCCGTTCCTGCCGTATGAGTACTTCGGCGATCTACGGCTGCCATCGATCGACGGGAATCTGATTGCCACGGCGCCAGATCCCGCCAGCCCGAACTTCGGCGATTTGACCCAGGAGTTCGTTGCCGTGAACTCGCCGGAGCAGTACGACGGGAAGAACACGCGGTTCTACTCGACGTTCCTGGGAACGGTGCTCTACTTCGATGCGTTCTTCCTTGGCCCCGGCGACGCGAACCTGATCCCGGGCTTCGACCTAGAGGTCTGGGGCTTGCCGACCAGTCAAGCGTCGTACCACGTAGTGGGATTCGACGTGGTGCCCGGCGGGGCTCCCGACGGCAGCGACCTGATCACGCCGATCCTGGACGCGAACGTGGTGCTCCTGCGCTTCCAGCGCGGGGTGATGCAGCACAATGCCCTGACAGGCAGCACGGCTGGTGCGCCCCTCGGACAATACCTCCGCGCGGTGATCATGGGCACCGTGACGGATCCAGAGTTGGTCGCGGCCGCCTCGACGAGCGCGTTGTGGGCGCAGTACAACCCGAACGCGGTTGACTTCACCGATCGCCCAGATGACGTTCCAGACACGAATCTGGTCTTGGCCTTCGAGCCCGAGTAATAGTCGCAAACGAATACGTGAACCGCGCCGCGGTGGCCCGAGAGAGACGCTCCCGCGGCGCGGTCTGTTACCCGATCGATCGGGTCACGATGAGCCCGTGCTAAACTCATCGTGCAGCACACAACCCGCTGGCCCCCGTAGCTCAGTGGATAGAGCATCGGTTTCCTAAACCGTGTGTCGGGCGTTCGAGTCGCCCCGGGGGCACCCAGTAATGAGGGCGTAGTGACGCCGTGTGCATGGTTGTTGCGCCTATCGACCGCTGTGATTTTCGGCCACCTGGCCGTTTGATGCCCAAAGTGATGCCCACCCAGATGAACGCTGGTGAACCGCAGCGGACAATCCCCTTCCCTTCGACCTCAGATGTGCCTTTCGCGCGCCGAATTCACGCGTGGAGCGCGTGGCCCGCACCTCTTAGCGATGCTCCGGCAGGATCCCGAGGCGGAGCCCGAACGGCAGCCGGGGCCGGCCAGCGATGCAGCCGTGGCAGTAGCGCAGCCCACATCGCGAGCAGATCCAGTCGAGCAGCGGGCAGTGGGAGAGCGACCGACGGCAGAGCGAGCAGGTTTCGACTCTCTCGCGGACTGATCCATGAGGTCATCTTACGATTCGTGCTGACCGCCCTGCGCCCGGTGAACGTGACCTTGATTATCCCCAGCGACCGAGCGATGTATGGGAGGCCTCAGAACGAGAGCACGAAGGAGGTCAACCATGGCGATCGAGAACCGGAACGTGGCAGCGGGCACCAAGCTCTGGGCGGTGTACAAGGGCAGCACCCACACACGACCGAAGTCATCGACGGCGAGGGCGGGTTCCGTACAAGCTCAGCGACGGCCGCGAGTTCAAGAGACCGAGTGCAGCGGGGACCGCGATCACCGAGAAGGCCTGCAACGGCTGGGCGTTCTGGACCGTGGGGGACCCGGGCGAGGCGACGGGTCCGGTGCGCACCACACGCGCGCCACGGGCGACGCTGAACGCGGTCCCCAAGCCCGAACGAAGCGGACGGCGGGCACGGAAGTCGGGCGCCACAGCGGGCGAAACAGCGGAGGAAACGACCACCGACGAGGCGACCGACGAGACGCCAGCCGACAGCATCGAGTGTGGCGAGGTCCTGCCGAACGCGGAGGCCGCGGCTGCCCATTTCGACGAGGTCCACAGCGCGTAGTCTACGAGTCGCGCTACCCAGAGACGCCGGGCCAGAGATGGCTCGGCGTGCTCGTCTTGTTGGACCGCGCGGCGCTGCTCGGGATCGAGGCGCTAGCTCCCTGGAAGCGGCGGCCGGCGAAACGGCACGTGCAGCTGTTCTGCGAGCTGCAGGCCCAGCAGGGCGGCTTGCTGCTCCCGCACCCCGGGAATCCGCCAGCGCCGGACGGTGCGATGGCCATCGCTGAACACCACTTGCAGGGCCGCTCGCGCGTGCGGGCTGGGCTCGACGAACTCGATGTCGCTCGCCTTGCCAATCGGCACGGGTCCCCGGCGTACCTGGTTGCGGGCGAAATCGAAGCGGACGGTCGAGAGCCACATGAGCCATACCACCTGGTATGCCGCGCCAACCACAGTGAGCTGGACCAGCACCCGCCAGATCACGCCCAGGCCGGGGCTCATCCCGACGACCGGGTACATCAGTCCGAGAAGTACGGCCGCGGTGATTACCACGTACAGCGCGGCCGAGAGCGGATAACGCAGCTCCACGCCGTCAGCGGAGGACCTGAGCTCCAGCGCGAACGGGTCTCTCATGCGGGAATGGTACGGCGATGATCCGAGTCCTGCGCCTGTCTGCGCAACGTAGGCGCCGTGGTGCCGAAACGGGTGAGAGAGGAAGCAGGCCCCGTGTGCGAGGCATGCCTGGCGAATATGTCGCTGCCGCGCGAAGACGGAGACCGAAGACGGCCCGAGTCGACCTGGGTGGGGTGGTGAAGGAGGCGCGCAGCTATGTTGAGCCAAACATTGCGGCTCTGAGCAGGCTGGCTCGAGCCGAGACCGAGATCTTCCTCGCCGAGCGAGAGCGGCGGTTCAAGATCCCTCAGCTGCTCATCTCTCGGAAGGCACCATGACGAAGTCCGATGGGCGCCGTCTGGACAAGGTCGAGGCGGCTCTTTCTCCCTAAGAGGCGTTTCTCCTCTGGATGGCCGAGGCGCACGAGCATGACAGCTTCGCGGCCTACGTGATGTCGCTCAGGAATGCCCCGATCGAGACCCACCCGGCTCGCCAGCTGCCGGAACAGAGCTTGCTGTTGCCCTGGATGCACTCTTCAAGTGCAACAACCCGGGGACCACCGTCAACGATTTCGGAAATGTGCAGCAATTCTTCCCCACACCGACGCCCGCTCAACCGTAGATGGAGCGCCGCTACAGGGCGAAGGCGCAGTCATGCCGGAGGCTCGGGCTCGGAGCGCACGGGCTTCATGCATGCTTTTCTTCCAGTGGCTCCGCGGCAACGTCGCCTTCTGACATGACCCTCACGCGCACGCGGCCCGCGCCCTCGCCCCGTTGATCGAACACGGATCCCCGGAAGGTCCAGCGATACCCGTTGGCCTCTGCGGAACAGTCGTGGGAGCCCCGATGGTCCCCAGCGGGGCAGACTCCGATCAGGACTGCGACATTGTGATCGACGACCTTGACCGAAAGGACCGTAAAGGTGAGTTCGAGATCACCCATGCGTGCGTGATGGGCCGGCCACTCGCCGTAGCAGGGAAGCGCTGACACATCGCTCATTGGACCTCCTTCGATTCGCCGGGTTCGGCATCCGTCGACATAGCACTCGACCTGGTCTCCAGTGGCTGGTCGGCCTCTCAGCTGACGAGGAAGATACCTTGCTTATGAGGGAAGACAGAGCAAATATGTCTGTGCGCTGATCGAGGCGCAAACAGAATAAGACGGGCCGCCGGGTGTTGGAAGCACCGCGACGGCCCTACGGAGAAAGGTGATGAGAGCACGCCGAGCGCCGACGAGACGAGCACGCGGCTCGCCGTGCTCGAGATCGCCGCACGGTTCCTCGCGACCTAGCCAGACGCGAAGGCCGCGGACGTGATCACCGTGGCGACCAACTGGGAGGGCTGGGTCAGCCGCTAATCGCCGGCATGGGCCGTCGTTGTGCGTGATAAGGCCGGGTAGCAGGTGACGCCGCACAAGTGGCATCAGGCGATGTGAGTACCACGCGCCTTTTCTATAAGCAAGCCGCGCTCGGCCAGTACCCGGACCGCCCTTGTCCCGCCCACTCGATTCAACGCGCGAGCGGCCGCATTGCGGACTTCCTTGTGCTCGTCATCCAGCCGGGCGATGAGATTGGGCAGTACGCTCTCATCGCCCATCTCCCCGAGGGCCAGCGTCGCCTCATAGCGCGTGTACCAGTCCGCATGCGTAGCCGCCTCGAAGAGCGCGTCGAGATCCCTCGCCTTTTTCAGGGTCTTGATGTCCGGCTTCTTCGCTCTGTCGAAGAGCTTGCCAAAGAATGCCATCCGCGTACCGCCAGAATCCCAGTGTACATCCATCTGAAAATCCACCCGCGGGTCGCGCTGACGAGACGAAGGCCAAGGGCTTTAATTGTTCGAGCGTAGGAGCCCGTGGCCGCTGCCAGGTCGCGAACGGCGATCGGCGACTCGACAACGACCCCTCGCGGTGCTCGAGATCGCCGCGCAGTTCGTCGCGACGCGGCCAGATGCGAAGGCCGCGGATGTGATCATTGTGGCGACGAGCTGGGAGAGGTGGGTTAGTCGGTAGCTCGATCAATAGTCCTCGCTCGGGCAGGTCTTGTAGGGCCGAGTCCGAGCTGGCCGGATGAGCTCGTCTGGTGAAGAACTACGCGGCGCGCCACATCAGGCGACCGCGTCGATTGAACTCCTGATAGAGCAGAGCGCGGTCATGGCCGTGAAAGCTGGGGAGAATCTAGCCGACCTCACGGAGTGTGGATGCAGCTTGCTGGATCGCGTGGTGACCCGAAGCAGGGTTCGTGGGGGACTGGCTGAAACGATGCGTGCTTACGATGGTGCGAATGAACTGCCAGAAGGATGTCACCAATAATCATTCCTCGATGCGTTGGCCGATGGCGCGTATTCCTTCGCCGCCACCCCAAACTCTAGCAGCCGAGTATTAGAGCCGCGTTAGAGGCGAGGCCGGGTGACGTTACGGCTCCATCAATAACGGCGGCGCAAGCCGAGCCCAACGGAACACGACGACGCGATATCGACGGTCGAGAAGCAGCGGCACATGGCCGACGTACAATCGCAACGAGATACCGACGAGTTCCGACCCTTAGGCAGGACCAAGACGTGTTCAATCTCTATTTCATGTACTTCGACCGCGTCCCGGACGAGGCGTTTGATCCGACTCCCTGGTTGATCGAAGGGCCGATCCTCCGAACCGAGCTACTGAGCTCGTTCGCCGGCATCACTTTCGAAGGTGCTCAGTTGTTCCGCTCTCCTAACGACCCCGCAGAACTGCTCTTTATCCAGGCTGTTGTATCGCCGGGCAGCGGGCCACTCGGATACTCCAGACAGTACCAGGCTGCGGATGGTCAAGAAGCGGCGTTGAAGCCCTTGGCACCATCCCGAACCGAGATGTGGTGCCTCACCGCGTTCCGGTGCTCGCCTGGCCGTCTTCTGTGGAGTCCTCAGTTCGGCCTCCAGACCACCTCTCCGCCCCTCTCAACCGACCTGCATCGTTGTGCGCATCTCGATCGTGCCATACTGTTGGTATCCGCAGCGTCGCGAGTGTGACAAGGTCCCGGAGATCGTGGTGGGACAGTCGCCGATGCCATCCCGAGTGCGTCGAGGTTGCCATGATCAATCCGGAGCACGTGCTCTCATCGCATCCAGGGACGACACGACGGGGAGTGATGAAGTGATGAACCAGGATAGGACAAGGAATGGGTAACAAGTGGCTGCGTAACAGCTTTGTCTACCTGATTCTCCTCGTGGCTGTTGTAGCCCTGTTTTTTACCGCGTTCCCACCGACCAGTGGGAGCGACAACCAGCCAATTAGCATTAATGAAGTTGCAGCGGGCGTCAGGGACGGAACGATCCGTCGGATCCTCGTGATGGAAGACCGGCTGCAGATCGAGTATCAGGACAAGCGCAAAGCGACCTCGCGCAAAGAAGCAAACGTCGGCATCACCCGGCAGCTGCGCGACTACGGCGTGACGCCTGAGCAGCTCGATTCCGTCAGCATCCAGGTTGCGGAGCCACCCCAGTTCGGGAACTGGCTCCAGATCCTCATCAACCTGCTGCCCCTTGTCATCTTCGGCGGAATCCTCCTTTTCATGATGCGCCACGCCCAAGGCACGAATAACCAGGCGCTGTCCTTCGGGAAGAGCCGTGCCCGTATGTTTACGACCGATAAACCATCGGTCACCTTCGCGGACGTGGCCGGGGTAGATGAAGCCAAGCAGGAGCTACACGAGGTTGTGGAGTTCCTCAGATTCCCGGAGAAATTCGCTGCCCTCGGCGCACGGATTCCCAAGGGGGTCCTGCTCATTGGGCCGCCAGGTACGGGGAAGACCCTGCTTTCACGGGCAGTGGCCGGCGAGGCGGGCGTCCCGTTCTTCAGCATCAGCGGCTCGGAGTTCGTCGAAATGTTCGTGGGCGTGGGCGCGTCCCGCGTGCGCGATCTCTTCGAGCAAGCCAAGCGCAACTCGCCGTGCATCATCTTCGTGGATGAGATCGACGCCGTTGGACGTCGGCGCGGGACAGGTCTCGGCGGAGGCCACGACGAGCGCGAGCAGACACTGAACCAGATCCTCGTCGAGATGGATGGATTCGACGGCAACACCAACGTGATCGTGACGGCGGCGACCAACCGGCCGGATGTGCTGGATCCTGCGCTGCTTCGTCCTGGCCGATTCGACCGCCACGTCGTGCTGCCCCCGCCGGATATCGGCGGGCGTCGGGCCATTTTGGACATCCACGCGAAGGGCAAGCCGCTGGAACCCAACGTGGACCTCGGCGTAGTGGCCAAGCAGACACCTGGGTTCTCGGGGGCCGATCTCGCAAACCTGATTAACGAAGGCGCGATTATCGCAGCTCGACGGAACAGGCAGACCATCAGGATGCAAGAGCTCGAGGATGCCATCGACCGAGTGATTGCGGGCCCTGAGCGAAAGAGCCGCATCATCTCCGATGAAGAGAAGGAGCGGACGGCATTCCACGAAGCCGGCCATGCCGTCGTGGCGCGATTTCTCAAGAACCACGATCCGGTGCACAAGATCACGATCATCGCCCACGGAATGATGGGTGGCTATACCCGGTTCCTACCGGTGGAAGATCGAAACATGTGGACTCGGTCCCAGTTCAAGGATCGTCTGGCGGGCACGCTGGGCGGGCATTGCGCCGAGAAGCTCGTGTACGGTGAAATGAGCACTGGTGCGCAAAACGACCTCGAAGTCGCCACCAACCTGGCGCGGAAAATGATCTGCGAATACGGAATGAGCGACGTGCTCGGACCGCGCACATTCGGCCACAAGGAGGAGATGGTCTTTCTTGGGGGCGGGTTCGGTGAGCAGAAGAACTACAGCGAAAAAGTCGCCGAGGCCATTGACGCGGAGATTCGACAGCTCATCGAAGGCGCGCACGACGAAGCGATGCTGCTCCTCACCGAGAACCGAAACATCCTCGAGTTGATGGCTGCCGAACTGATGAAGCGTGAGACTCTCGATGGAGAGGCGCTGGAGCGCGTCTTCATGGGGCTACCGGTGGAGGACCCTGTTCCCGCCGCGCCGCCGCCGCCCGCCCTCCCCGCGGAGCGACCGGAAAAGTCGGTGCCCCAGGCCCATCCGCGGCTCGCTCCAGGCTCCACCATGCCGTGATATTTCGGTTCGGGACCGCGGGTCGGGACGCGCCCAACCATTCGTTGGCGCGGCCTGAGCACGGCGGGCTCAACCGAGGAGCAGAGATGGCACTTCGCGCTGGCGCGCCCGCGGGCTCTTGGGCGTCCCTTAAGAGTGCTTTTGCTTAATCGCCAGTGGAGGCTTGGTTGCCTAGTGAGCGTGTCCAGCGACAGATCGATGCCCTGCTCGACGAGGCTGAGACGGCAATCAAGCAGCGGGACTGGGCTGCCGTGCGCGAGGCTGCGGAGGCGGTGCTGCGAGTCGATCCGGAGAACCCCGACGCGCTCAGCTACCTCGCTATGGCACGAACCCCGGCCTCCACTCCTACGCAAGGAGCGCAGAGTGATATCCCAACCGTGGGCTCAGGCCGCGGAGCCCCGTTGCCTGCGGCCTTCTGTGATAGCCGGTACGAAGTCAAGCGCTTTCTCGGCGAGGGCGGCAAGAAGCTCGTCTACCTCGCGCACGACACGAAGCTCGATCGCGACATCGCTTTCGCCCTCATCAAGACCGATGGCCTCGACGACGAGGGACTTCTGCGAATCAAACGGGAAGCACAGGCCATGGGTCGGCTTGGCGACCACCCTCACATCGTCGCGGTCTACGACATCGGGGAGGAGCACGGACAGCCATATCTCGTCTCGCAGCTTATGAGTGGAGGCGACGTGGAGGCGCTGATCGAAAAGGCCGAGAACCATCGAGTGCCCCTCGATGTTGCCCTCAAGATTGCAGACCAAGTGTGCCAGGCGCTGGATCACGCGCATCGCCATGGTGTCGTGCACCGGGATCTGAAGCCAGGGAACGTATGGCTCACGGCGGATGGGACAGCGAAGCTCGGCGACTTCGGCCTGGCCGTGGCCCTGGACAAAGTCCGCCTCACCCAGGCCGGGATGATGGTAGGGACGGTGAGCTACATGCCACCGGAGCAGGCCATGGGCGGTGACGTGACCCCACGCAGCGATCTCTATAGTCTTGGGGCGATGCTCTACGAACTAGCCACGGGCCGGCCCCCTTTTGTGGGCGACGAGTCCGTCGCCATCATCACCCAGCACTTGAACATGCCTCCCGTTGCCCCAAGCTGGCACGCGCGTGATCTCCCGCCGGGCCTCGAGGTACTGATCCTACGCCTGCTGGAGAAGGACCCACAGAAGCGGTTGGCGTCCGCCGCAGAAGCGAGACAAGCTCTCGCGGATGTAAGCCGATCGCCCTCCGTCCGGAGCCAAGAAATTCGCGCGAACGGAGATGGCTCCTCCCCTGATGCCGTCGCGACCGCGGCAGGTGGGAGCGGCGACAACCCGCTGTATCGACGCATCTTCGTGGGGCGGGAGCCCGAGCTGCGCCAGCTCCAATCGGCTTTCGACATGGCCCTCTCCGGTCGGTCCGGCCTTATGATGGTCATCGGCGAGCCCGGAATCGGAAAGACGGCCCTTTGCGAGCAGCTAGCAACCTACATCGCGGTCCGCGGCGGACACACGCTCGTGGGCCACTGCTATGAGGAGGGCTCGCTCTCCCTCCCCTACCTCGCCTTCGTCGAAGCCCTGCGCACCTATGTGTTGGAACGTGAGCCGAGCGCGTTGCGGCAGGATCTGGGTACGGGCGCGGAGGACGTGGCGCGGATCGTTTCGGAGATACGGCAGCGCCTTGGCGTGGAGCCTTCCACCACTTCTGGCATCGACCCCGATGAAGACCGCTGGCGGCTGTTCCAGGCTCTCGCGAGCTTTCTCAAGAATGCCAGCGCGGTCCAACCGCTGGTGATCGTCCTTGAGGACCTCCACTGGGCGGACCGCGGAACTCTGGATCTCTTGATTCATCTGTCGCGGAGTCTGCAGGACGCGCGCCTCCTCATCGTTGGGACGTACCGGGATGTAGAGGTCGATCGCACCCACCCGCTGTCGGCGACCCTCGCGGAGTTGCGGCGCGCCGCCATGTTCGACCGCGTGCTCCTCCGGGGCCTGACAGCGGATGAGGTCCAGAGGATGCTTGCGGCGATTGCAGGGCAGACGATTAGCTGGGGGTTTGCGGAAGCCGTTCATCGGCAGACCGAGGGCAACCCCCTCTTTGTCCAGGAGGTCATTCGCTACCTCGCCGAAGAAGGGCTCATCCAACGCGATGGTGGCCGCTGGGAGCGAGCGGGGACGACCCCACTGGAGATGAGTATCCCGGAGGGGCTGCGCGACGTGATCGGCAAACGGCTGTCGCGCCTCTCGACGGAATGCAACCGGATTCTGAGCATCGCCGCCGTCGTCGGGCGAGATTTCGACCTCGATACGCTGCAAACGGTTGCTGGCGCTGAGCCCGACACGGTTGTCGAAGCGTTGGAAGAGGCGGTCCGCGTGGGGATTCTCGAAGAGCAGCCACGCCCGGGAGCGATCAGGTACCGTTACACTCACGCCTTCTTCCGTCAGACGTTATATGAGGAGCTGAGCGCCCCGAGGCGGCTGCGGCTGCATCAACAGGTGGGTCGAGCTCTCGAAGCTCGTTATGGGTCCCGCCTGGATGAGCACGCAGCCGAGCTGTGCGATCATTTTTCGCAGTCTACTGATCCGTCAGATCTCGCCAAGGCGGTGCGCTACGGCGAGCTCGCTGCTCGGCGCGCCATGGCCGTCTACGCTTACGGGGAAGCGGCACGTCTCCTGAAGAGTACGCTCGAAGTGCAGGAGGTGCTCAATCCAGACGACCAGGAGAAGCGCTGCGACCTGTTGCTAGCGCTCGGCGAGACGCTCGGGCCGGCCGGGGACCCGCGACAGGCGGCCGAAGAGGTCGGTCCAGCGGCGTTCGCCCTCGCGGAGGCATTGAACGACCGAACGCGCGCCGCGCAAGTTTGCGAGATGGCATTGGACGCCATCCATCGGCAAATCGGCCCGCGGGCCGTAACGACCGAGCCGTACTACGGCTGGGCTCAGCGCCTAGACAAGCACGCATCCCCTGGCACGCGCGCCCGAGCCTACGCTGACTGCGTCATGGGATCGGTCCTGCGCCCTCGCGGCCTTATGGTTGAAGCAAATGAACATGTACTTCGCGCTCTAGAGCAGGCGCGGCAGCTCGCAGATCCGGAAGTGCTGTTCCGCACCGTGGCGTCGGCGCTGTTTCCAGGGTGGCCGCTCGAGTTCCAGGAGGAGCAGTATCGACTGGCCCACGAGTTTACGGAGCACCCCCGCCAGGGAGTACGCACCAGTACGCTGGTCCTCCTCTTGCAGCGCGCGCAAACATTCTTGCTGGCGGCCGGCGACCGAGAGCGCGCTGAGGTCGCGTGGAAGGAGCTCGACGAGCTGGCTACCCACACCCGCGACGTAGTGCCGCTTCTCTGGCCGATCCAGCGGGATGCAATTCGGGCGCACCTCGACGGAGAGCTGGAGGAGGCGGTCTCCGCTTGCCAGCGGCTGGTTCAGCGGGCGAGCGAGCTTGGGATCCCCGTCGCGGGCCGTGATTCCGCTACGTGGCTCTCGTACCAGCCACTCTCTCACCTGGGACGTCCAGAGGACGTTCCCTTCGCGTTAATCCCAAGGATGGTCGCCAGAGGGGTCAATAATCGCGCCGATTACGAGGCTATTGACGCTATCTTGACGGCCAAGCGTGGCGAGAGACAAGAGTCGATCGAGAAGCTCCACGCTGCTATCAAAGAGCAGCAGCGGCAGGCAGCGTCCAGACCTGTACCCGCCGTTTACCCGGCCGCCATTGTCGAGGCCGCAGTCCTGCTCGGCGATGTCGAAGGAGCGACCTACGCCAGGGATTCGCTGGCTGGTGCCACCGCGATCGTCGCGTTCGACCTCATCATTTCCAATGTCGCCCGGCACCTGGGCGGGGCGTCGGCGTTGCTCGGTGATCGGGCCGCGGCCTTGTCTGACTACCGGCGGGCACTCGACTGGGCGACTCGCATCCGCCACCGCCCCGAGGTCGCCCTCACTCGCCTCGAAATCGCCGAACTGCTGCTGGACGGAACCCCAGATGAGCGGGCGGAGGCGCAACTCCACCTGGACTTCGCCATCGACGAGTTTCGCGCCATGAAGATGCAGCCGTCGCTGGAACGCGCCCTACGACACAAGGGGCTGCTGCACGCGTAGCCGCAACTGACCCGGCACGATCTCGCCAAGTGGTGGGTGCCGAGAAGGCGAATGAGCCTTCACAGGATGTGTTTCCAGAGTACGCAGCGTCCGCCCTTTAGTCGTGCGCCAAGCGAGGGAGTCGCTCCAGGGAGGTAAGCTGAGCGACGAGCTCTTCCGGTGCCGAGAAGAAAGGCGAGTGGCTCGTGTCCATGGAGATCACGCGTTCACAGGGCACTGCTGTGTACATTCGCCTTTGTTGTGCTAGGGGATTCGCACGGTCCTGCAGGCACTCGATGTAGACGCGCGGGATCCGGCCGAACTTGGCGTCAGTTGTGTGGACTGCTTCAGATCCCAAGGCCGCTGTCTGCGGCACCAACCGAGCGATGGCGCGTGTACTGTCCTCATCGGAGCAATCGCCGTAGAAGATCTCTTGGCAGGCCTCTGGGCGGATGGTGGTTAATGTCCGGTCCTCGGACAGAACCGTGTTTGCCCGTATCAAAGAAGGAGACGTATCCCAGCGTCCCAAATCACGCAAGCACTCTCCATCGCGGGGAAGGAACGCAGCCAAAGCGCGCCGGTGCGGAACTTCACTGGTAGCCCTCCGCATGCTGTGGGCAATCATGAAGGTGCACCGGCTTTCTGGCGCGACGCTGGGTGAGGATTGCCTCGGCCGCTATCGAGTGCCGACAGCAGCTAGCTTCAGATGCCGCTGCAGGAAATCGAGCGTGCGCTCCCAGGTCAATTTCGAAGCCTCGGGATGATAGCTCGGGCGCATGTCATTGAAGAAGGCATGCTGCGCGCCCTCGTACACGTACGCCGTGAAGTCCTTCCCGGCTCCTTTCATCGCCGCTTCGAAGTCAGGAATCCGTGAGGTGATGCCCGTGTCTAGGCCGCCGTAGTGCCCTTGCACGGCACATCGGACCTTCGGGATGTCGTTGGCTGGCGGTGGTGCACCGTAGTTGATCACGGCGGCCGCGACCTCAGCCCCGGAAGTCGCAAGCTGCCCACTGAGCCCCCCACCCATGCAGTAACCAATACAACCGACCGCCTCGGATCGAACATCTGATCGACCCTTGAGGTAGGCCACGGCCGCCTCGAGGTCCGGCACATAAGTCGATGTATTGCGGTTATTGCGCCAATCGATGGCGCGGCGCACACGTTCTTGACGATCCGCTGGAAGCTGACGAATGTTCGCTTCCACGTCCCCTCGACCCGCCGCCAGGGCACTCTCGATATCCTCGATGCTAAGCGTCGCTCGAACGCTGTCATGACAGTACAGGTCGGGTGCCAACGCCAGGTATCCTTCGCGGGCGAAGCGACGCGCCAGGTCCTCGATATGGTCGTCTAGGCCAAATACCTCCTGGATGACGATCATCGCTGGCCAGGGTTGGGCGAACGTCGGGCGAGCAACATAAGCTTGGACACCCCCGCTCGCGCTGGGATACGTAAGTCTCACGATATCTACGTCGCTCTGCATCTTCCCTCTTCCTCTCCACCATGATGCGCAGCGTGGCCAAGCCGAGCTGCCGTGTTCGACCGAATGGTACATCGGCAACGCGCCTCGGGCAGCAGTTACCGGCTTGTGGAAATGCTCCCCTTGACGGCACCACATAGAGAGAAGCCGTGAGAGCTGTCGTGGCAGGTCGGAAAAAGTAGCAGCGCGGGAAGCGTCAGTATTGCCCACGATGAACGGATCGTGGCCGCCACTGAGCCTGCCTACGGGTGTGGCTGGGCCCTGGCCCACGAACTCGACGCTGTTTGCGTTCGCCCTGGCGCCCTCGTTCGGCGTCGCCAAACGGGGTGCTGCTGGTGGTCGGCTTCGCCTCGGCAGCCTACACCGCGATCTAAACACCCTCGTGCTCGCCAACGTCGGGCCGCGGTTCCACGGCCGCGTGATGAGCGTCTACCTGATCACGTTCGCCGCCAGCCCGGTCGCGGCACTGCCGATGTCCTGGCTGGCCGACCGCGTCGGCGCCTCCGCCACGATCGCCGCCGTGGGCTCGTCGTGGCTGCGGCCGTCGCCGGTATCGCGGCCCTCTACCCGGAGTGCCGCTGCATCCGCTGAGGGCGGCCTATCCCTGGCTCGGCCGCATTCCCAGCCCGCGGATCGTGCCCGGCAGTCGCCGGCTCTCCGGCCGCAATGCCCACGACGCCGCCACTAGCACCGCGATCGACAGCGGCGCGGCGACGTGCCACCACTCGCCACCGGTCGCGATTGAGGCCGACGCCGCGCCGGTCAGGTCGAACATGATCCCTGCGTACGCCCACTCCTTGATCAGCGGAAACCCCGGCACCAGGATGGCGATCGAGCCCAGCACCTTCCAAACGCCGAGCAGGACGACGAAGTGGACCGGGAACCCCAGCGCGACAACGCCCTGGACCACGTCCGGCACCTGCATAGCGTACGCAAGCCCCCCCGACCCGATGAAGAACACGACCAGCCCGGTGCAGACCCAGTAAACAACTCTCTCCATGATCACACCTCCACGGCAATGACGAGCCGGCGCAAGAAAACGTCACCGACTGGAACAGCGGGCGTGTGCCTCATCCACCAGTCACGTGAGCGTGCTCGGCGGCGGCGCGAACGGGTTAGACGCTCTTGACGTACATACCAGAAGCGTCCATGGTGCACGCGGGAGGAGAATGGAGGTATGGGGGTCACGACCTCTTCTGGGCTGGCGGATTCCTCCGCCAGGCCGAAGAACCGGTGGGCGCGCTTGCCAACCGGATACTGGAGCGCGCCGACCACGCAGGAATGGATGACGTCCGAGATCTGCTGCTTCTTCGCGTCGAGATGGCTGGCGAATCCGTAGATCTTGATCTGGGCCAAGGCAGTATCTCCTGTGCGCCTGAGCTCGTCTACACCCCGCAGGGTTCGCTCTCCATCATGAATGAAGAAGCCGCCCCGTGGGTGGGGCGGCTTCTTGGGAATCCAACGACAGCGTGAAGCCACCCTACGAGGAGGACCACCGCCACAGCTGGATGTCGTGCTGACCGATCATGAAGGCGATTGTACGAAATGAGCGACTTGCATCCAACTCGACGGGAGATCTGTCGCAGCGGCGGTACAAGTCTCGCGGCTCGATGGACCAGGCACGACGAAACACTCGTGCCGGGGCGGGAGACGGGGAGTGACTCGCGCTAGAACGTCAGGGATCGACGGTAACGAATGCGCTATCTCAGCGGACGCGATGGCGGTGCTAGTCCTCGCCCAGGTCGAGTCTCAGTAGCTCCGCTGTTTCCTTTAGCCGCGGAGCCCGGCGCAGCGTCCGATTCGCGCCGCCGCGAGGATAGTCGATTGTCTTACCGTCCAGTAGATCCGTGACGGTCAGGATCTGCAAGCTTTCACCACCCTGCTTGACAACCGGAGCGTTTAGCCAGCACTCCCCCGGCATGGAGAGCTCGCGTCCTGGTGGGATCGAGAGATCCGCGCTGACCGGTGATCAGCTCACCGTCAAAGGGTTCACCCACTGACTGGACCGTGAGGAGTCGCCGTAGGACACACCGCGGCAGGTCCAGCGCTAACCACGGTGTCACCGTGGATGCGCCCGTGCCAACAGAGGAAGGGACGAGCCGCGTGACCGGGGGTAGTGGAGTTAGCGAAGGGTCGAGCCCAGAAAGGTCACGACATCAGGCCAGATCTGCGCGGCCAGAGCCGCATTTAGCGTGCCCAAGGCATTGTGCGGCCCCATGAACGCGTGGCCTGTCCCAGGATGGACGGTCATCGTCACATCTTTTCCCATGCCTCTAAGCTTGGCCTCGAGTGCACGGGCGGCGGCGGGCGGGAAGAAATCGTCGTTCTCCGCCATGTGCCCGCGAATAGGTGCGGCGAGCTGCGACCAGTCCGGTTCAGCATCACCTTGCGGGAAACCGTAAAACGACACGACCGCCTTGATCTTATCGGGCCTCTGGGCGGCGATGATGAACGCTAGCATGCCGCCCATGCAGAAGCCCACTACGCCAACGCCTGCGCTGGTGATCGCAGCATGGTTGGAGAGGTAGTCGACTGCGCTACTCATATCGCGACCAGCACGTTCAGGCGGAAGGTCTTGCATGAGGTGCGCAGCCTTGTCCATCTCATCGTGGCCGGCCAACTCCCCGTGGTAGAGATCCGGAGCGAGTGCAACAAAACCAGCGGCTGCAAGGCGATCCGCCATTTCCTTGATTCCGGAATCGAGGCCCCACCACTCCTGAATGACCATCACGCCGGGCCCAGAGCCCGCCGCCGGGATGACGAGATACCCCGACGCTACATCCCCATTGCTGGGGAACTCGACCATTTCTGCCATGGACCCAGGCTACCAGAATTCGGGATGGCAAATCAATCGTCCAGGTTTCCGGCCCTCAGCGGCCGATGGTGCGGACACTGTAGGGCACTGCCGCCCTCAAGTGGTCGGCACTATGTTCTGGTTGAGCCGGAACAGATTGTGCGGGTCATACAAGTTCTTCAGTGCCACCAGCCGCTCATATTTCTCCGGTCCGTAGGCAGCTCGGATGCGGTCTTGCTCTTCCGCACCCAGATAGTTGACGTAGCCCGCCTCGCTCTCGAACGGCCGCATCTCAGACCACAGCTGGCGCGTCCATTGGATGTTTCTGGTCGAGTCAGCCGGATCTGTCCACTCGCTGGTAATGACAAGGCTGTACCGCGCATCACGTTCGTTGAATGCTGTTTCGTTCTTGGCCACGCGGCTCACCGCGCCCCCTAGTTGCTCCAGGAGTACCGCAGTCAAGGGCGACGGCACATCCTCGAAAGCGGAAAGCATTGCATCTACGGCTGAATCACTCAACTCGTCGATGAAACTGGCCTTCCAGAAGTTCAGCCGGCCCGGCGGGTAGAGCGCATCATCCTCGGCCTGGAGGTCCGTGTAATCCATCGGCCGGACCGTGTCGTCCATCGGAGGCCCAAAGTTTCGAAGCGGTTGGATGACCGCTTCGCCCTGTTCAATTGACCCGCTGTAACAGAGGGCAAATGCGACGGCCTTAGTGCCATCAGGCCCGGTGGCGAGCACGCAATGGGTGGTTAGCTCATCGGGAGCCGTCGCGTTGAACTCTCGGTAGAACCGCATCGCCTCACGGCCTGCGGACAACGGGTGCAGAATGAGGCCCGCAAGTACCGTCGGCCCCACTTCGTAGAGTCGATACTCGAACGAGGTCGCGATGCCGAAGTTGCCCCCGCCCCCCCGGACGCCCCAGAAGAGGTTCTCGTTCTCACTCGCGCTCGCAGTGAGTAGCTTCCCGTCAGCCGTGACGAGATCAACCGACAGCAGGTTGTCACAAGTCAGACCGAAGCGGCGCATGAGATAGCCAAAGCCGCCGCCAAGCGTGAGGCCCGCAATGCCCGTGGTAGACACCGCACCCCCTGTTGTCGCGAGGCCAAATGCCTGCGTCTCATGGTCGAATTCTCCCCAGGTAAGCCCGGACTCGGCGCGAGCCGTCCGTCCCACCGGGTCAACCCGGATCCCTTTCATCCTGGATAGATCGATCATCAGTCCACCGTCACAGACGCCGTGGCCCGCCACGCTGTGGCCTCCTGCGCGCACGGACACTTGCAGGTTGTTCGTCCGGGCGAAGTTAACCGCGCACATCACATCTGCTGCGCCGGTACACCGCGCTATGAGCGCGGGCATCCGCGAGATCATCGTGTTCCAGACCGCCCGTGCCTCGTCGTATCCGCCGTCACCAGGCTGGAGCAACTCACCCCGAAAGACGACTTTCAGCTCTCGTATCAGATCCTCATCCAAGGCTCTACCGGCGACCATTGCCGATTCCCTCCCGCGCTTCACCGTGTTCCGAGCGCGTTAAGCGTAGAAGCAGGGGCGGAGTCCCAGCATCGAATAGATCAGCCATTTTCCGTCGGCACCTTCGGGAAGGGTCAACGAGCAGTGGCTTGTTCTAACCATACTGATGGAGCCATGAGACAGTAGCGCGCCTCAGGAGATACCTTCGCGCACCGCGAATGATGCGGCGGCCGCTCGGGATGAGGCACCGATCTTACGGAAGATGTTGCTGACGTGCCGCATGACCGTGTACTCGCTGAGAACAAGATCCCCCGCGATCTCTCGGTTCGTCTTGCCGAGCGACACGAGACGGAGGACTTCAGCCTCGCGTCGGGTGAGGCCGCCAGGACGACGCTTGGGTTGCGCCTCACCAAGCTTCACAGGAGGGTGCTCTCTTCGCGGCACGAGAGCCGATTCGACAGCCTCATCCACGGTCATACGATGGCCCTCTGTCCAGACCGCTGCGAACGCTTGCTCGCCCAGCGTGGCTTGAGCCTCCGCAAGAGTCGACTCGAGCGCGGCGCGTTCGTCGATCTCAATAGACGAGCCCAGGAGTGGTTGAGTCGCAGTCGCAGCAGCGATGAAACGAACCCCGCGTGCATGCTCGCCCTGCTCTATCGCCATGACTCCCCTCATCCCGAGGCTATGAGCGATGCATGACAGGTCTCCCATCTCATGCCCGAGGGTGAGACTGCGCTCGAAGAACCCGAAAGCAGCCGTGGAGTCGCCCTGGATCCGAGCCAGACTTCCCAATGCACCGAGCGACATCCCGACACCGCGCTTGTCCTCCACCGCGAGAAGCAGGTTGCAGCTTTCCTCTAGTAGCGCCCTTGCCCGTTCATAGTCACCGCGGATCCGGCCCAGAATCCCCAGGCTGCCAAGCACGCGAGCGGTACCCGTCCGATCTCCGAGCTGACGCAGGATCGGCAGGCTTTCCTCGAACAGGGCATACGCTCGTGGATGATCCCCTTCGATCTGGGCCAGAATGCCGAGATTGCGCAGGGTCCAGCCGACGTCATCGGGCCGTCCAACTTCGCGGAAGAGTGCGACCGCCTCTTCCAGGAGCGCTCGGGCCTGGTCTCTGTTGCTCTCCGACTGCGCGAGCAGGCCGAGGGCGCGGAGCGACGAGCCAATGCCCCATTTGTCACCAAGGCCACGGAAGAGGCTGAGGCTTTCTTCGACCCAGCATTTCGCCGCTTCAATGTCTCCCTGATCGCGCGCTATGTAACCAGCGCCAAGCAACGCCCTAGCCCTGGTGCGGGTTGGGGGGTCACCGGTCACGCCGGACACCGTCAGGACGCTCTCCAAGCAGGAGCGTCCCTCCGCCAGATACCCGCGCCGTTCCCAGAAGACATACAGACTTGCCGCGAGGCGTTGTCCCCGCTCGACATCGGTAGCGACACACCAGGCGAAGGCAGACCGCAGGTTGTCGTGCTCGAGTTCAAGGCGGTCGAGCCATGCCCGAACGGCAGTGCTCCAGAGTTGTGGCTCGGCGCGCTCGGCGAGCTCCAGGTACCAGTCCCGATGCCGACCGCGAGCGCGCTCAACATCGCCACTTTCTTCAAGGCGCTCTCGTCCGTACTGTCGGATCGTCTCTAGGAGGCGATATCGCGTCTCCCCTGTATGGGCTTCGGCCTGGACGAGTGACTTGTCGACCAGTTGGGCCAGAAGGTCGAGCACGAACTGGGGCTGGATGTCGTCATCCGCGCAAACGGCTTCCGCCGCCTCCAGGCTCAACGTGCCGCCAAACACCGAGAGGGAGCGGAACACTCGTTGTTCCTTGAGGGTCAAAAGGTGGTAGCTCCAGTCCAGCGCGGCTTGCAAAGTCTGCTGGCGGTGGGGAGCCCCGTGTGTCCCATGGGACAGCACGCGGAAGCAGTCGTCCAGCCGCGTCGCGATCTGCTCCGGACTCAACACCGGGGCGCGGGCGGCAGCAAGCTCGAGGGCGAGCGGCATCCCGTCCAGCCGCTGACAGATGATGGCGACCGCCTCCGCGTTCTCGTCGGTAAGACGAAAGTCTGGCTGCACACTCGCCGCCCTTTGAACGTACAGCTGGACGGCCTCGCTGTTCATGAGGTAAGCGGCGAACTCCGTCCGAGGAGCGTCCTGCGTCTTGATCGACACCGGAAGGGACAGGGATGGGACGCGCCATACAGTCTCTCCGGCGACATTTAGCCGCTCCCTGCTGGTGGCGACCACATGTACACGCGGACACTCGCCCAACAGACGGGTGACGAGTTCAGCGCAGGCGGGCAGGAGGTGCTCACAGTTGTCCAGCACCAGGAGCAATTCATGGGCAGCCAAGGCGTCGACGAGCACGTCGAGAAGTTGACGTCCCGACTGTTCTCCTACTCCCAGGACCGAAGCAACCGCGTGCACAACCAGCGTTGGCTCCGTCAGAGCGGCCAACTCAACGAACCACGCACCTTGCGAAAATCCTGGCGCTGCGCGCGCCACGACTTCGAGCGCGAGCCGAGTCTTGCCACAGCCGCCTGCGCCGCTGAGAGTCATCAGCGGCACCTCAGGGACAAGAGTGAGCAGTCGAGCGATTTCTAGCTGGCGGCCGACAAAGGTCGTGGGCTGCGTCGGCAGGTTCCAGAACGGACCGCCTGGCACTGGCGTCGCTGCTGTCCACAACGTCGGCGGGTCCGATCGCACCACAGCCACCCCTTATGGCGCGTAGCCTACCTCATCAGCTCAGACGGAGCCAGTGCGAACCCCTGATGCCCAAACTGATGCCCTAGGGATGAACGGCTGCGGACGTTGGCGGACAATAAGCTACTGAAAGCGCCCCTCAACGGATCATGTCCGTGAGCGCTACTGATCAATCCCGCCTGCAACTGAGCGGCTGTCGCGGCGCGGATCCTGAGGTGACACACGGTTTCACTACTCCCGCGTAGTAAGGCGCCGATCGGCGATAAACCCACCGCCCTGGCGTCGATGCGACTGATATCGTAGGCATGTGCGCTATGGGATCGTGCGTCGGACCGTCGCCTTGCTTCGAGCTGTGTTGACCGCTCTGGTCGACTTTTGGCCGAGTATCACGCTTCTCTGTTGCTCGGATGACTCAGACGAATCGTATCGAGACGCTGCCGAGGTGATCGAAGGTTGCGCGGACGGTGTCACCCTTTTCGACCGTGACTGCTGCGCTCAGCGCGCCTGGGAGGATTACCTCGCCGGCTTTCAGGGTCACATCGAACTCGGCGAGCTTGTTGGCGAGCCAGGCGACGGCTTGGGCCGGGTGGCCGAGGACGGCAGCGCCCGCCGCCGTGTTCACGATCTCGCCGTTCTTTTCGAGGATCATGCCGATCAGGCGCAGGTCGAGTGCGTCGACGGCCATACACCGCGAGCCGATGACCATGCGGCAGGACGACGCATTGTCGGCGATGGTGTCGGCGAGCGTGATCTTCCAGTCGGCGACGCGGCTGTCCACGATCTCGAGGGAGGGCATGACGTACTTCGTGGCGGCGAGAACGCGCGCGACGGTGATGCCCGGGCCCTTCAGATCTTCGGCCAGCACGAAGGTGATCTCCCCCTCGACGCGCGGGTAGACCAGGTCCTCACGCTTCAGCGACCCGCCGTCGGGAACCATCATCGTGTCAAGGATGTGGCCAAAGTCCGGCTGGTCCACGCCAAGGAGCTGCTGCATCGCCAGACTCGTGAGACCGATCTTGTGGCCCACCACGCGGGCGCCTGCCTCGAGCTTGCGGTCGATGGTTGCCATCTGGACCTTGTAGGCGTCGTCTGCCGAGAGGCCCGGGTACGTTTCCACCAGCGGCCGAACGGCCTGGCGGCTGATCTCCGCGTTGTACAGGCTCTGCGCCGCCTCATTGATCGTCTCTGGGCTGAGGGTCGCTGCCATCATTCTTCTCCAAAACGGCCCGCGTTGCCGCCGGAATCGCATGTCCGACGTTGCGCCCAGATTGTAGTGAATGCCGCGGGTGGGCGTACGCCCGCTGCGCACGGTACGATGCTCCGTAATCAGCACCCATGCGAAGAGGTGAACACGAATGGACCTTGCGCGGATACTGCGCCGATCTCTGCCCATCTTGCTGGCGCTCGGCTGTGCCGCGCCGGCAACGCAGCCGACAGCGTCATCTCCATCACGCGCTACTTCAGCGCAGACCACGACGCCCAAGCGCGTCACCGTCGCGGTGGCTGCGAACGTGCCGACGATGATCGACCGCATGTCCGCGGGAGGTGTCGGCGTGCCGGGCCTCACCGACATCCAGAAGGCGGTGAGCCCAGGCCTTACGGTCCGTGACGACAAAGGCACCTTGCGGCTCTTGCTCGCCCAGAGCGCTCCCACCCTGGAGAACGGCCAGTGGAAGCTCCTGCCCGACGGACGGATGGAGACCACCTGGAAGATCAATCCCGCGGCGAAGTGGCACGATGGCACACCGTTCACGAGTGAGGACGTCTCTTTCACGAGCCGTGTGGACCGCGACCCGGACATCCCAATGCGCCGGTCACTCGCCTATCAATCGGTCGACACGGTGGAGACACCGGACGCGAGCACCGTGGTTGTTGCCTGGAAGCAGCCCTACATCCAGGCCGACATGCTCTACGACGATCCGCTCTTTCCAAAGCATCTGCTCGAGGGCGCGTACCAGGATGACAAGGCTGCGTTTCCCCAGCTCCCCTACTGGACGGACGAATTTGTTGGGACGGGCGCCTACCGTGTGAAGGAATACTCCCGGGGAAGTCATCTGGTGCTGCAGGCCAACGATGCGTTCGTGCACGGCCGACCGCGCATCGACGAGATCGAGGTGAGATTCATCCCGGACCCCAGCACCATGATGGCCAACGTTCTGGCCGGCGCCGTCGAGCTCACATTGGGACGTGGGATCTCGCTCGAGCAGGCGCTCCAGGTTCGCAACCAATGGAGTCAGGGCAAAATCGACATCGCATACACCTCATGGATCGTGGTCTACCCGCAGTTCCTGCATCCCACGCCAGCCGTCGTCGGCGACCTGCAGTTCCGCCGCGCGCTGATGCACGCCACCGATCGGCAGCAGATGGCCGAGACGCTTCAATCGGGGCTCGTACCCGTCGCGCACACGTTCCTGCACCCAAGCCAGCCCGAGTATTCAGAGATCGAGAGCAGGATCGTGAAGTACGACTACGACCCGCGTCGGGCGACGGAGCTTATCGAAGGGCTAGGATACACGAAGGGACCGGATGGCGGTTTCCGCGACGCCACGGGACAACGACTCTCCGTCGAGGTCCGAACCAGTCCCGAGCAGGACATCCAGACCAAGACACTCTTTACCCTGGGAAGCTACTGGGATCAGGTCGGCGTGCAGGTCGAGCAGACAGTCATGGCGGAGCAGCGGATCCGTGACCGTGAGTACGTCCAGACGTTCCCGGCCTTTATGGAGTACCGCCAGCCCAACGATCCGAACGGGCTACTCCTCCGCCTCTACAGCGTCCAGGCACCGCAACCGGAGAACAACTTCGTCGGCCGCAACCACCCGCGATACATGAACGCCGAGTTCGACGCATTGCTCGACAAGTACTACACGACAATCCCGCGGAAAGATCGCGCCAGCGTGCTCGGCGACATTGTGAATCACACGACCGACCGCCTCACGCTGATGGGCCTCTTTTACGATGCGGAGCCGCTCTTTATTGGAAACCGCCTCTCTGGCGTCGCGGCATCGAAGTCGGCAGACTCGTCCCCAGCTTGGAACGTCGACCAATGGGACCTGCGGTAGGAGCTACCGCTTCGTCGTCACGGCTCGCCGAAGAACCGAACGGCATTGTCCCACATGAGCTTGCGCATCTGGTCGGGCGTCAGGCTCGACCAGGCGAGCACCTGATCTGTGGTCTCGGGGAATCGCGACTCCGGATGCGGATAGTCCGAGCCGTACATCAGGATGTGGTCGCCCATCATCTGGGTCACCATCCGCACCATTGCCTCGCCCTCATGTGTCACGATCGCCGCGAAGAAGCGGCCGCCCGTCAGATAGTCGCTGAGCTTGGACTCGAGATTCTCGGCGACGTGGCCCATGTACACAGCCTGGTCGTCCATCCGCTTCGCCCAGAATGGGAGCCAGCCGAAGCCCGACTCCAGGATGCCGTAGCGAAGGCCGGGATAGCGATCCATGATGCCCGCGCCGATGAACGCGCCAACAGCACGCATCGCGGCGAAGGGATGTGAGGCGCACCGCCCGATGAAGGGACTGCTCCAGAGGTCGCGGTACGCCGGGTAGCCAGTAGAGAAGCTGTGGTGGACGACGGCCAGCCCCTCGTCCTGAGCCGCTTCCCAAATGGGGTTCATATCCGGATGGTCGAGCGGATAGTCCAGGGGGAGTTGTGGATGAACCGCGACGGCCCAGGGCTCACGCCCCCACTGGTGGATCTCAGCCACTGAAGCCTCTATCGATTCGGGCGAGACGAGCAGGCAGGTCTTGAGACGGTGCGGGTCGTGGCCGCAGAAATCGTGGAGAAAGCGATGCTGCGCTCGGACGAATTCGATATCGAGCTCGGGGTCGGGGTGGCTCGCGCTGGAGTTGTGGACGATGAGCTGGGCGTCGACACCCTCCTCGTCCATGTCGCGGAGGCGGGCATCGGCATCGTAGTCGCCACCCCCCTCAGTCGGATGTCGGCCGCCCATAAACACCTGGCGCTCGCGAGAGGCACCCTCGCGAGGTCCCGCCTCTCCAAGGATCCGCGGTTTCTCGCTGCCCCAGCCGCCGGACTCGCGTCCAAACCGATACCAATGACGGTAGGGTGGCTCCCGTTTCTCACTGGCCATCCCGATCCGGATCTCGGCGCGGTGCTCCTCGAGGTCCGGTATGCGTTCCAACACCTTCGAGGACAGATACGGCCGGATCGATTCAGCCGAAGGTCGGCTGTGGGTATCTGTGTCGTAAACCTTGAACCCGTTCCGCACCGCTTCGCTCCCGTTCGCTTGTCGGTTGCTGATCCTACCTGCTTGACCTGCCCCGCGGCCAGTAGCTAGCATGTCCGCAAGCGATCGCCCCGACGGGACGCGTCCAAGCGGATCGAGGCAGCACCAAGCAAGACTCCCTCCGCGTGCATCGGGCTTCGCGAACGCTCCGGTTTTGAGGCCTCGCAACATGGGCGCATCCGAGCGCGTTCTGGTCGTCGACGATGACGAGACAATCAGCGAGTTCGTCGGCATGGCTCTCTCCGACGAGGGCTACAACGTGGTGACCGCTCCACACGGGGCAGCGGCGCTCGAGCTGATCGCGCGGGATGGCGAGCCGGGCCTGATCTTGCTGGACATGCGCATGCCTGTCATGGACGGCTGGCAGTTCTCGCGCGAGTACCGCCAACGTGGAGGGACACGTGCTCCCATCGTTGTGCTGACAGCCGCGGCCGACGCCGAGCTCAGCGCGAAGCAGATCCAAGCCGATGCATTTCTGGCAAAACCCTTTGACCTCACCGAGCTCCTCGCCCTCGTCGATCGGTACGTTCACCGCGCTTGAGCGCGGCCTAGTTCGACCCCGGGTGTGGCACATAACCCACTCACGGCACAGCCATCGCCCGCGCGCGCACCTGCCGCTTGTTCTGATCGTCCCTGTGGTAGCAGCGCTCCTCGGTTGCGACCTCCTTCCTCTACGCCTGGGGCCGCAGGCTCCATCTGCTCCATCAACGTCCGATGGGGGCACCCAAAGGCAGATGGGGAGCGCCGCCAGACAAACCACGATCTTTCTCCCCCATCTGCTCGCCGACGGCTCGCTCCGCCTCGAGCCGGTCCCACGGTCCCGCGTCGACTCGGGAAATCTCGCTCGCGACGCTCTAGAGATGCTCGTCGAGGGCCCGACCGGCGACGAACGAGCGGCGGACTTGCAGTACGCGTTGGACCGACGGACGCAGGTTCTTGGCGTTACGGTTGATAGTGGCACTGCCGTCGCGAACTTCGGTAACGGGCTCGATCGCGTTCACGGCCGGCCATTCTCAGAGCTGGTGTATTGGGCGGTCGTCTATACCCTGACTCAGGCGCCCGGCGTAGACCGAGTGGAGCTCAGACAGTACGGGACGCCCCTCAGAACCCTCGGCGACCCACCGTTTTCGGTGCCCGCGACGGCGATGCGCGACCAGGCTCCCGACTGGGTACGCCCTCGCTAGCGTCGACATGCGTTGCCCGCTCTTGTACGCTCTCTGGGACATGGAACAGTCATAGGGAGTTGCATGAGAGCCGAGACGCCGTTCTTCTTCGTCGTGAACCCGACCTCAGGCCTGGGCCACCGGTTTTCGGGCATCGCCACACGACTACGCCGGCTCGGCGTCGCGTTTTCGAGTGCCGCTACAATGGGGCCCGGCGACGCAACGGTGCTCAGCAGCCTGGCGCGCCATCATGATTTCCGTGCAATCGTGTGCGTCGGCGGCGACGGGACGCTCAACGAAGTCGTGAACGGCCTCGCCACGCCCGACGGGCGGATCGACGACCGCGCAGTTGTTGGCATTGTTCCCAGCGGGACCGCCCAGGACTTTGCCCGCGGGATGGGCATCCCCCTGACGCGGGACGACGCCATCGACGTGCTCCTCAACGGAAGGGAGTCGCGGATCGACGTTGGGAGGATCACCTTCCCGGACGGTCACATCCACTTCTTCGTCAACGTCGCAGGGGCCGGCTTCGACGCTGAGGTTGCCGAGAAGGCGGCCGAGGTGCGCGGCCCTGCCATCGCCTCCATTCCAGCTCACATGCTGGGATTCGCGTCGGCTCTCGCCGGATACCAGAACAAGCAGATCTCGATCAATGTCGAGGACAGCCCCGGGCAAGCGACGCAGGTAAAATGTAGCCTCCTCGTGGTCGCGAATGGACCATCGTACGCCGGTATGATGCAGATGGCGCCGGAGGCACTCGTGGACGATGGGCTGCTGGACGTAGTCGTCATCGGCGACGTGCCAACGTTCGAGTTGCTCCTCAACCTCCCGCGGGCGATGACGGGCGCTCATCTGACCCACGAGAAGGTTCATGCATACCGAGCCCGGGCGCTAACCATCGATTCGTCGGACGGCGCCCTCTTACAAGCTGACGGCGACGTCATCGGGCGACTGCCGGCTCGGATCGACGTCCTGCCGGGTGCGTTGCGTGTCCTTCGATAATAGGCGGACAATAGAACGAGTCTTCGCTGGCTGAAGGAGTCAAAGACCGTGGCATTGGCAGGGACCGTGGGAACCCGCACGTTATCGAAAACTATGGGCGCTGGCATGCTCGCTGGAGCGGCTGCCGGGCTCTTGTGGATGGCCGCTCGGCGTTACGGCCGCGGCCGCGAAGCCGAGATCATCGATTGGGGCCAGGTGAGCGCCGTTGCCCTGCGCACATCCCAGGCGTTGCCGTGGTTTGCGGCGGGAGAGCGCGAGCGAACTGAAGCGGATTACGCCGAGATGCTGCGCGAGATCGCGGAGCCGCTCCAGAGTTATACGGGAAGCAATCTCGACCTCTCCAAGAGCCAGGTCCGCGCCCTGGATAGACCGGAGTGGATTTCGGCCAACGTTGCGAACTTCCACGATCTGCTGAGGCCGCTCGAGGAGCTATACCGGGAGCGCGCGAACCCGTCTCGCATGGACATGCCGGGCGTCGCGGCGGCGGGGCGCATGGTGCTTTCCGCGGAGGTCGGCGTGCTGCTCGGGTACTTGGCGCGGCGAGTGTTGGGCCAGTACGACATCAGCCTCCTCGGCGCACGCTCAGCCAACCCGGGCACCCTGTACTTCGTGGAGCCGAACATCCGAGCGGTTCAAGAGAAGCTCTCTCTGCCAGAGCGCGAGTTCCGGCTGTGGCTCGCGCTGCACGAGGCTACCCACGTTCACGAGTTCGAGGGATTCCCCTGGGTGCGTGAGTACCTCAACACCACGGTCCAGCAGTACATCGACAGCATGGTCAGCCATCTCCGTGAAGGCGGCGGCTCGTTGCGGACGATGCTGGAGCGGACCCTCGACCACATCTCCATCGGCGGCGGCCTGCTCGAAGGGATCATGACGGAAGAACAACGCCAGCTCGTGTCCAAGCTCCAGGCGCTCATGTGCCTCCTGGAGGGATACAGCAACCACGTCATGAACTCGCTGGGGAGAGAGCTCCTGCCCCACTTCGCCATGATCGAAGAGCGGGTAGAGGAGCGGTCCCGCCGGCGAAGCGCAGCCGAGCAGTTGTTCCTGCGTGTTACTGGACTCCAGATGAAGATGGACCAGTACCGACTGGGCGCCGAGTTCGTGAACCGCATCGTGCAGACACATGGAATCGACTTCCTCAACCAGGTGTGGAAGGGACCGGAGAACCTCCCGACGGAGCAGGAGATCCGTGAGCCGGAGGTCTGGGCAAAGCGCATGGCGGCTGTGAGCGCCTAGGCGTCATGCTCAACGACGTGATGCGCTTCACCGTCATCGATGCACTGGGCGGTGTGAGCTTCGTGGCGCCATGCCGAACGATGGAAGCGCTAGTCGCGGCCTGTGCCGCAGGTCCCTCCTCGCTCGGCGAGCTCCTCGAAGCTGCCTCTCGGTTCGAGCCGGAAATCCGCGAGCGGGTGATGAGCGGCTTGGCCGTCTTCGACGAGCACAATTCGCGAACGAACCCGATTTCGATCCACAGCGCTTTGGATTTGCTCCGCCCCGCGGATCTCCCCGTGTTTCGGGTACTGGACGACCGCACGCGGCAGGCGAGCCTCCAACCGGCGCGCGCGGGCGTCATCGTCTTCAACCTGAAGAGCAAGCGCATCGTGCAGATCCACAACACTTACACCGAGATCAAACGATCGGGCCGCATTCGGATCCCCCCACGTGAGGGTGGTGAGCGGCCTCTCCCCGGCGTCCATCGGTACCAGCTTCCAGCGGAGTGGTCGCTGGTTCCGGGCCAAGAGTAAACCGAGCGTCATCGGCATGGGCTGTCAGCGCTCGAATCCTTGCTGCGTGGTGAACGAGGAATGAAGAGTACCTTGATGTCCGAGCAACTCCCCATGACGGCGGGGGCGAACGACCAACAGCATCTGGTGATCGGCGGCTGCGACGTCATGGACCTCATCGAGGAGTACGGCAGTCCGCTCTACGTGTACGACGAAGCCACCGTACGGGCGCAAGCACGCAGGTACGTCGATGGGCTCCAGTCAGCGGCGCCGGACTCGCTGGTGATCTACGCGAGCAAGGCGTTCGCGAACGCGGCCATCTTCCAAATCCTCGCGGGAGAGGGTATGGGGCTGGACGTCGTATCGGGCGGCGAGATGATCCTTGCTCATCGGGCCGGCTTCCCGATGGACCGGGTGTATTTCCATGGCAACAACAAGTCGAATGAAGAGATCGAGTTAGCGGCCGAGCTGGGCGTCGGCCGCTTCATGGTGGACAATTTCCACGAGCTCGGTCGACTCGACGCGCTCGGCCAGCGGCTCGGCGTTCGCATCCCGGCGCTGCTTCGAGTGGGCCCCGGTGTAGAAGCTCACACTCACGAGTACAGGAAAACGGGCACGCTCGATTCGAAGTTCGGCATCCCCATCTCGACAGGCCAGGCCGAGACTGCCGTCTTCCAGGCGACACGCGCTCGGGGTGTGCATCTGATCGGCCTCCATGCGCACATTGGCTCGCAGATCTTCGAGATCGCCCCGTACCTGGAGACCATCCACATCGTGCTGGACTTCGCCGCGCTGATGCGCGAGCGCTATGGCCTGGACTTGCGCGAATTCAGCCCAGGCGGCGGTTGGGGCATCTCCTACACGGATGACGACGACCCGATGCCTGCCGACGAAGTCGCGCAGACGGTTGGCAGCGCGGTCTGGAAGTCCGCCGCCGAGCATGGGCTCCCTAACCCGAAGGTCATCATCGAGCCGGGCCGATCGATCGTCGGTCAAGCGGGCGTGGCCCTCTACACCGTTGGCGCGATCAAAGACATTCCCGGGATCCGCCGATACGTGGCCCTGGACGGCGGGATGGCCGACAACATTCGGCCCGCGCTGTACGGCTCGATCTATGAGGCGCTTCTGGCGAACCGCATTGGTGACGCCGCCACAACAACCGTGACCCTGGCTGGCCGCTACTGCGAATCAGGCGACCTACTCGTGAAAGACGCGCGACTGCCGCAGGTTTCCGCCGGCGACGTGATCGCGCTTCCCGCTTCGGGCGCCTACAACCTCGCCATGAGCAGCAACTACAACATGGCCCTCCGCCCAGCAGCGGTCCTCGTCGCCGATGGCAACGCGCGCCTCATCCGCCGTCGCGAGACCTACGAGGATCTCCTTAGTCTCGAGACTGCCCTCGACTGAGTCCCGCCTATAATGGCGCAGGAGACAACCATGGCAGCCAACCCGAAACTTGGAATCCTCGCTACCGACATCTGGGACACCCCGGAGGACGGCAACCGGTACGAGGTCATCGACGGGGAGTTGTACGTGACACCTCCACCAGTGCCGCGGCACCAAGGCGCCCTCGGGGAGCTGCACTGGCTGATACGGACCTATCTTCAGACGAACCCGATCGGGCGGGTATTCTTCGCTCCGATTGGTGTAGTGCTGGACGAGGGCACGGGGGTGCAGCCGGATCTGGTGTACATTGCGCGCGAGCACGAAGGCATTGTGTCCGACAGGGGTATCGAGGGAGCACCCGACCTCGTCGTCGAAGTGCTTTCGCCCAGCACGAGCACGCGAGACCGTGGCATCAAGATGCGCCGCTACGCCCGCGCACGTATCCCTCACTACTGGATCGTCGATCCAAAGACCGCCACCGTGGAACCCTATCGACTGGGCGAGCAAGGATACGAGCTCCTCGGCGCCTACGTCGCGGGCAGCACATTTCGACCAGAGCTCTTTCCCGGCCTCGAGATACCGGTCGACGAGATTTGGCAATGAGTCGCACCGCTCGGTAGTGACAACTTCTCGATGCCACGAATACCTTGTTCTGATCTTCGACAGCGAACATCAAGAACAATCCGCGCGGATCAACTGGCAGCCTCAGGAGACGGAGATGGCAGCGCACCCGAAGGTTCGATTCCTTGCAAGCGACATCTGGGACACCCCGGAGGACGGCAACCGATACGAGGTCATCGACGGGGAGCTGTACATGACGCCTCCACCCGTAACGCGACACCAAGGCGGCGCCGGTCAGCTATACGGATACGTCTGGACCTACCTGCAGCAGCACCCGATTGGAAGGATCTTCTTTGCCCCGATCGGCCTCGTGCTGGACGAAGAAAACGGTCTGCAACCGGATCTCGTGTACGTCTCTCACGAGCGAAAAACCATCATCACGGAAAAAGGCATCGAAGGCTCCCCCGATCTCGTGGTCGAAGTATTGTCCCCGAGCACCAGTGCCCGCGACCGCGGGATCAAGATGCGCCGCTACGCGGCCGCGGGAATCCCCAACTATTGGATTCTTGATCCGAAATTCGGCGCGCTCGAACCGTACCGCCTCGGCGAGCAAGGGTACGAGCTCCTCGGCGCCTACGGCACTAGCAGCACGTTTCTACCAGAGCTCTTCCCCGGCCTCGAGATACCGGTCGACCAACTCTGGTCCTGAGCCTTCGGCTAAATGCTGGTCGGATCCACCCGCCCTACGAGGCAGCTACCGCCGCCTCAGCGGATCGGGACTGATCGCCTCGGATCCCGGACCGTAGAGCGGACGCTCGGCGCAGGGGGCACGCTCCCACTCGCGGACGTACTTCCGCCCGCGGACGTGATGAAGAGGAAGAAGATACCGGGCCGCGGCTCGATGTCCAGGTTTCCCGAGCCGTCGGGAAACAACTCGAATCCAGCAAGTGTCCCGTTACTCACAAACGGCAGGCCGTAGCCGTCGAGGCCACCCGCTGCCCACGTGATGTGACAGAAGCCATCGGGATTCTGCGCACCAACCAGAACCGCATTGTCGATGTTCTGGCACGTCGGAGAGTCGAACGTGGCGGCAAGGCTGCGCAGTCGCCCACCTTGTGGTGCCGTTGCATTGGTCGGCGTTGCTGGCGAGCCGATAGAGCCGGAAGCGCCACTACCGCCTGTGGTTCCGCTTGCGCCTGTTGCTCCCGTGGCACCTGTGGGTCCAGTAGGTCCGGTCGTTTGCGTCGCGGTCACCGTTGAAGTCAGGCTACTGGTCACCGACGGGGATTGGGTTACAGCGGGAGTGGCTGCGAACGATGGGGTCGTGGACGCGGAAGGAGTGACGGACGTGGGAGCTGCCGTCAGCGGGATGATCGTCGGTGTTCCCGTTGGGCCCTCGGAAACGGTCGCTTGCGCCAGGACACCTCGTGTGCCGGTCGCCCCGTCGGCGGCAGGCAGCGCCGCAACAACCACGAAGAGTGCGATCGCCAGCATCAGCGCGCCAAGCACGGCGGCGGGATGCCGGGCGCGTTTCAGGACCGCCAATAAACGGGACTGACTGCCGAAGTCTCCATCAACTGGTGGCACGGACGGCACCTCCTGACTCGCATTCGTTGCAGGAAATAGGGCTGGGCCGATGGTTGGAAACAATGCCCTGGGAAGCGCCGCAAGGGTATCACATTGAGCGCTCGGGGCAAGACAGCTGTCTAGCGACAGGTAGCTGTGTGAAGGGAAAGGCAGTAGGTGGCACAGAAGCCGATGTCCGAGTACCGATCATGCGCCAAGGATCAGGTAGGGCGTCCACGAGCACGACGAAGAGGCGGGGGTCAGCGCATCCTGGATGAGGCTACTGCGTCTTCGTCGGCTTGGTCGATCAGCTCGCGCACGACCTGGGACTTTGGCACGCCCCGAACTTCAGCGATTTCCGCGAGGCGACGGCGCCGCTCGCCATCCAAGCGCAGCTCCATGCGATCTGTCAGGCGCCGCCGTGGCCAAAACGAAAGCTGCTCCGTGTCCCGCCTCATAGCCGCCACCTCCGTTTAGCCGCTCTCAAAGCCGCTCTTTCAACGCCTCTGCCGTTCGCCGCGTCATTCCGGGGACCGAGGCGATCTCATCCACGACCGCCTTGCGGGATCGCAACCCGGTAACCCTGCCTTGTACGAAATCACCGTGTCCCGACCGATCCGTCGAAGACGAGAGCATCGCGAGATTAGAGGCGTAAGGGATCGGCTGAGTCGGAATAGCGCCAGAGAACAACCCCGGCTCAGATCTGAGACTCGACGGTGTTCCCGGACGGTCAGTTGAGGAAGGAGACAGCAACGCCAGCATGATCGACAACAACGCCGCGTTCAGCACTCTTCGCATTGCAGTCTCCGTCTGAGGTGGAGGTCTCCACGCGGTCGGCCTCGTGTCCTAGGCAGCAGGTTCTCTCGGACCAAACTGTCCTAATAGCACGCCTTGTTTCGCGGTAGTCGTGTCTCTCATCGTCTGGGGTGACGTTGCGTTTGCAGGCGTGCGAGCCAGGTCCAGGAAGCCCACAGCAGCATTAAGACGCAAAGACCAACAAACGCACCGACGAACAGGCCGCCAAAGGCGATACCGTACCGTGTTGCCGGGTTGCCCGTGGTGCGAGTAAATCCGGCCCACGCGAAGATGATCGCACTGACCACCATCAGGGCGAGCACCAACCGCGTGGTCCACCATGGCAGGTCTACCTCTGACTCCGTGATCGTGTGTCGCTCTTCCAACGCGCCTTCACGCCGTCGCAATGGATCGTCGTTCAGCGGAAGGCCTCCCTGAGGAAATCGAAGGCTCCTGGTTTACCGGCGGCCGTTTGCTCCGTAAATGTCCCCGTGTCCATGTTCACCTGCGCGGATGATTGACCTCGTTCGACGATCATGAGAAGCGGCCTGGAGTCGTTCGTGGGGTCCCACGAACGAAAGTACCCAAAGACATATGCGTCCCCGGGAAACTGGACTGCCCTTCCCGCTATCACTCTGACGCGTGGTTGTGGCTCCCGCGGGCCACCCGCCGCGTAACCCGCGGCAATGTGTGCCGCTCGCTGCTGCTCAAGGAAGTCATAGTCCTCCTGTCCCGTGGCCACGGGACCTGGCCGTGAGTCCCCACTGCACGCGGTTCCCACCGCGGCGCGGAGGCGGCCATCCCCTCGAATCCGGTCGGCCCAGACGATGTACTCACGGCCAACGTCAAACGAGGTCACGCACATTGAATAGGGCGTAATAACCTCGATTTGGTCGCCGGGAGTCCCTTTCCAGACCCTGTCTACGGTGAACCGCGTGTGGTCAACCAAGGTTGGCGAGGCGTTCTCCGAATGGGACGGGAATCGCTCGCGGAGCGCTCTGTCTTGCGAGTAGGCCCGGCCGTAAAACGCCACGGCGGCGCGGTCAAACCGATCAAGCCGCTCGGAATCGGCGCAGCTACAGGCTCCAGCCGGCGCCGTAGGGACGGACACCATCATCCCGAACGCGGAAAGACAAGATAGCGCAATCAGCAACCACCGCATGGGACGGCTCCACGCTCAATGGTTTTCCGCCAGTGTACTCCGTAAATCGGCTGAGGGCACTCGAGGCTCCCTGATTGCAGCCGCTGAGTTGATCATGATGTTATGCGCGTGGCGTTGCGCCAGACCCTATGAGCCCGTAGTGCGAGTGAGCCTCCGTAGACTAGACGTCCCTAGCCGCCCGAGCACTAAACCACAGGGCCGCGAGCCAGCATATGGTAGTTGACGCGCCGACCAGCAAGAGTCCCCAGAGAAGCGTTGGGCCGGATCCAAGATATGCGAACGGAGCTGGTCCGCTCAGTGCCCAGGCGTAGTCGGCACTGCGGACATACCAGAGCATTGCCAAGACCGAGACCGGCGCGATACCCAGCGCCGCACACCCAAGCGCGATGACCTGAAATGCGAAGCTGCGTGTTCCGATCACGTCGCAGTACCGGACGAGGATGACGATAAGAACGGGCGGTCCCATCAGGCAGATCAGGACGAGCAGCCACAGTAGAAGCATGGGCTCTCCTGGCCCTCAATTGCTGATAGCGGTCGGGAACGACATGGAGGCAGGATGAGTGATCAGTGATTCTTAACGCCAGGGCTTGAGGCCCCCTTCTGAAGCACGCGAGTGATTCCTGCCCTGCACTTGAGTGGCACCGAGGTGGTCAAGAGTCCGTCCACCGCACTGGCTGGCCGAAGTCAGCCAGTGCGGTGCTCCATGACAGAACCGATGAGGACGCGATCGTCGCTGATACCGAATCCGAATGCTTCGTCAGGTCAGCGAAGGTTCACGGTGCTGCGGACGCCAATGACTGGATCGCCGTAATGCCTTGACGGATAGGGTCGGATGCTTTTGGGAATTCTGAACTTGACACAAGCCCTGGGTAACCGTCATGCTCGCGCGGCTAACGCCCGAGCAAGACGGGTATCGTCAAAGGTCGCCTCGAAGAAATTCACCAGGTGGTGGCCGACTCTCTGCGCAACTGATGACGGCCGGCTGGCCGAAGAATCGGATGGGAGGGACGTGACATGGCGTTGACGGAAGAGGGCCTGATGTTCGTGCCGGGAGTGCTCAGCCGCTACGCACGGCTGCAGAGCGGCACCATCGCGCACTACATGACAGCCGGGGAGACCGGCCGCTCAATCGTGCTGCTGCACGGCGGTATCGCTGGCTCCGGTGGGATCGCGGGCTGGCGGTTCATGCTGCCTTTCCTGGCCGAGCAAGGGTACCGAGTGTACGCGCCAGACCGGCCCGGCTTCGGCCTCTGCGACACCCGCCCCGGCTTCATGATGGAGAAGGGCGTGCGCGACCAGGTGCGGTTCATCCGCGAGCTCGTCGAGGCGGTCGGGATCGAGGAGCCGTTCTTCCTGGCCGGCAACTCGCAGGGCGCCCAGATGGGCTCTTCGTATGCGGTCGAGTATCCCGATACGATCGACCGCATGATCTTGATCGCGAGCCCAGCTTTCCACGCGCGCATGGGGCTCGGGAACGGCATGGGGCGCGGCAACCTGGCGCGGCAGGGACCGTTCGACGGCACCACCACCTGGATGCGCAACACGATGGAGGGTCTGATCCTCAACCAGGCCGCCATTACCGACGACCTGGTAGAGATGCGCACACGCATCGGCGTTCGTGACAGAGAAGTGTTAGCGGCCTGCCAGGAATGGTCGCGCAAGGAATCGAGCGAGCCAGGGATTCAGCAGTCGATCAATCTGAAGGGCCGCCTGGACAAGATCACCATCCCGACCATCTTCCTCTGGGGACAGCAGGACGCCATCGCCCCGGTCGAGATGGCTTACGAGCTGGAAGCGGTGCTGCCCAACATGCAGTTCTTCTGCCCGGACAACTGCGGCCACCAGGGCCAGACGGACCAGCCCGAGATGTTCGCGCAGGTGTTCCTGGAATTCTTCCGCGATGGACGAGTCAGCCGCAAGACGGCGGATTGGGCTGGTGTGTCCGATAAGCGTCCCGAGATTCCTTCGCTGGTCGAACAGCCTGCCGCCGCCGTGGCGCGATAGGACATCATTGACCGATTCCCTAGCCCGTGCTAGCGTCCCCACAGTGCCCCGGGGTAGGAATGTAGGAGGACAGGAATCAGCATGGAGTCTGCCTCTGAGAGCAGTTGGCGGGGCTATTCTCTCACGGAGCGCGACCGGCGCAGGAACGCCGTGCGCGCCAATGCCGCCCGCGCCGGACTGGACTGCATCTTCGTTCCCCTGGGCCCGCGCGATGACTGCCGCTACCTGACGCAACTCGCGAGCGGGGTCATCGTGCTGCCCACCGATGGGAGCGAGCCCATCGTGATCACCGACCGCGGCAGAGGAAACGCCTGGGTCCCGGAGGCGCGCTCAGCCAGTGGCGAGATGCGTGGCTCCGCGAGCGCGGCCACGATTCAGGCGCTGCGCGACGCCGGCATGGAACGCTGGCGCATCGGCGTGGTGGGCCTCAAGGGCGGCAAGATGACCCATGTCCGCGCGCCGGACGGGGTGGTGAACCATTCATCCTATGTGGATGTGGTTCACGCCCTTCCGAACGCGACCTTTGTGGATGCAACCGACGTGGTGGGGTTCGCCCGATACATCAAGGGTGAGGAGGAGATTGCCGCTCTCTCCAAGGGAGCAGCGCTGGCAGAGGCCGGCATCGACGCGCTCATCGAGTCAGCGCAGCCCGGGGCGGACGAGGCGGTCGTCTACACGCGGGCGATGGCGCGGATGATGGAGCTGGGCAGCGAGCATTATCCGTTGGCCTTCTACAGCGGCACGCTGGAGCGCGAGGGCGCGCGGATGACGGATCCGCCCATCGGCCGGCGGCTCCAGCCGGGCAGCTACATCACGAATGAAACGAGCGCGGTGTGGGGTGGCCAGGTCGCGCAGGAGGACCAGCCGATTCTTCTTGGGCCCATCCCGGATGAGTGGAGGCCGGTGATCGACCTGCAACGTGAGGTCTGGGAGGCGGGGCTGGCGTTCATGAAACCCGGTGTCACCTTCGGCGAGCTGATCGACTTCGTCAACGGGTTCGGGGCCCAGCGCGGGATGCAGACGCTGATCCTCATGCATGGGCGCGGGATAGGGGACGACAACGGCCCGCTCCTGAGCCCGCGTGCCCGGGGCGAGGGCATCCGCGACGTGCGCATCGAGGGCAACACGACCTGGGTCTGGAAGCCCTACGGAATGAGCGCGGATGGCAAGCGCTCGTTCGTCTGGGGAGGCGACGTGCTGGTGTTGGAGAGTGGAGGTGTCCCACTCTTCAGCCGGCCCCATGGCATGGTCTCCATCACCTAGCCCCAGCCCTCGCGGCGTAGTGGGTCCAGCATCGGCGAGGTCCGAATGCGTGAGTCGCTGGACTGCATTCCGTGATCGAGGCCAGGCGCTTGTCCGCCGAACGCCCTGCGCCTACTGCAAACCCACACGATCTCGCCATAGTGCCGGGCGAAATACTTGAGATGCTTACGTGGAGCCGCCGTCCCTCTTTGGCAAGCGCGAGAATGGCCCCGCCAGCAGCGTCCTTTGCACGAATGGGGCTGCAAGTGAGTGACGTGTGTAACGTCTGGGAGCGTCGTCACGTTAGAGGACGCACCGACAGACTTTCCTGGCATTTTCACGAGCATGGGGCAATCGTTCATGCGGCTGTTGTACTCGAGGATCGCGCGATTCACGTTGCTCGCCGTTGCTCTGACCGTGCCATCGCTTGGGTGGATCGGGGCGGCGCTTTCGATGGCCGCGTCGTCCTCGAATGACGACTTTGCCAATGCTACGCCGGTAAGTCTCCCGGGGTCGATCATCGGGAACACTATCGGCGCAACGAGCGAAGCCGGGGAGCAAGTATTGGGTTGTGGACCCCAAAATACTGCATCCGTCTGGTTCCGAATCACGCCTAATATCGCGGGAACGCTCCTAATTGACGCCGACCCAGCCCAAGATGTCCCTTGGCCAGACAGGCGTAGCATCATGCTCGGCCTTTACACCGGCGCATCATTGCAGAATCTGAGCGAGCTCAGTTGCCAACCTCTCTACTCGGAAGGCCCGACTGGGCGCTTCCTATGGCCAGTTGACACAAGGCAAAGCTACTATCTGCGGATCGCGGCGCTCTCTCCAGATGCCACAGGGCGTTTCAACCTGCGCGCGTACGTCGAAGGAACCGGCGGACAGCTTTTTCGACTGAGGCCGAGCGGCGGCTCAATAGAGCTCTCCTGGCAAGCTGGACCTCCAGCAAACGCGTATTCGGTAGCTCGACTCGGCTCAAGCGGGCTTGCCACGCTGCCCAATTCCGGCCCTCTGCCGGGCACGGCGTCCAGCTACAGCGACACAGCCGCGGATCCCGGGCTCAACTGCTACGCCCTCCTGTCCACACCCTTGACGGGCGGGATCAGCAACTCTGACGTTTTGTGCGTTGCTCTGAACACCCACGCGCCGGCGGAGCCGCTGGCCGATGTGACGATTCGGCTGATTAGCTCCAACTCGCTCGCCGTCAGGCTGGCGACGGGCTGTCACGCGCAGCGCTGCGCGGTCCTAGTGCTTGGTAGTGGAGGAATGTACTCATCCCTGGACAATCAGAACGGCATTGAGTTTGTCGGTCTGCCGGTAGAGGGCCCAACCTGCTTCTCGGTGCTTTCGCTAGCGGGATCCTCGGTAGTAGGGAATACGGACATCATGTGCGCCGTCCCAAGGATGGCGAGGCTTGGCTCGATTCCTCTCTATACGCCTACCCCCACCGCGACGCCTCGAACGCCGACCCCGACACCCACCCGCACGCCTGTTCCGCTCGGGACGCTCATCGCGACCGTTCCTGTGGGCCAATCGCCCGTGGCGGTCGCTGTGAATCCCACGAGTCGCCGAGCGTATGTGGTTAACCAGGGAAGCAACAATCTGACCGTGGTCGACACCGCTCAGCTCGCAGTCGTTACCACCATTCCGGTTGGGAATGCGCCGAGCGGGATTGCCGTCAACCCAACCACGAATCGCGTGTATGTTGCGAATTCCGAGGATGCGACAGTTTCGGTAGTTGATGGGGCGACGAACACCGTTCTCTGGACGGTCCCCATTCCGGGTCGGTTTCCCCGCGTTGTCGTCAACCCGTCCACCAATCGGGTGTATGTGTCGAGCACGCTGGCGGCTCCACCTGGGGGTGCAGGTCGACTGACCGTCTTCGATGAGGCGACAGGCGCGATCATCGCTGCGATCGACGTGTGTGGTGTGGCCGGGCTGGCGGTCATGCCGTCCCTGAACAAAGTGTACGTATTCAACAACGCGCTGGGCTGCCCAGTGAGTGGGGGGCTCATGATCATTGACGGAGTGACCAATACGGTCGCCACGACAGTGCCCGTCGGTTTCCCAGCCAACGGGCTTGCCGTTGATTCAGCCACCGGGCGGGTCTACATTGCATACGCATCGGGGACGCTCCGCGTCCTCTCAGGCACTACGGGGGAACAACTGGGCTCGATTGGCATCCCCACGGGCGCAGGGGCCCTGGTCATCAACGAGCAACGATCACGTGCGTACATCACATATGCAGGCCTTAGCGGTCTCGTACCCAATGAGATCACCGTTCTCGACCTGTCCAACAACACCAGCGTCGGAGCCATTCGGATTGGCGCCACCGCCGGCGGTTTGAACCGCACCGCGATCGCGGTGGATCCGACCACAAGCCGTGTGTACATTGCCACTGCCGCCGCGAACACCCTGACTGTGGTTCAGGACTAGAGCGTTAGCCCCACGCACCCATCGAAACAACCTGATGCTAGCAGCGTGCGTTCATCTTACCTCTACGCGGTAACACGAATTGCGTGACGCACGTTTATTGAGAGTCGGAATGCTGTGGACTCGATGCACTCCAACGGCGATCCGTACTTCCTATTAAGGAGTGCCTCGTCGTGCTGGCGATCCGAAAAGCGCTCTTCAGTGCAGTCATCGTTGCCACGTCAGTCATGGTCCCCGCTCAGCCATCCCAGGGAGCAGCGGGCGGGAACTTCGTAGGAACCTGGGGGAGCTTCAATCGAAGTGAGATCGCTATGCAGACTGCTTTCCCGGTACCTGTCACTGGTCTCACAGACATCGTTGCGGTATCCGGCGGGCTGTGGCACGTTCTAGCTCTCGCACGAGATGGCTCGGTATGGGCGTGGGGCCACAACGGAGAGAATGAGTTGGGCGATGGCACTATCGAGAATCGCACGGTGCCAGTCCGCGTCCATGGATTGACCAATGTCGTGGCGATCTCATCAGGGCACACGCATAATCTGGCTGCAAAATCTGACGGCACGGTGTGGACGTGGGGCGGCGACCTTCCGCTTCCGCCCAGCACCGTAAGGGCCTTGAACGATCCGATCCCCGTGCAGGTGAGTGGCCTTAGTGATGTTGTGGCCGTTGCGGGCGGAGGGCCGCCTGCACACGGTCTGGCTCTCAAACGGGACGGAACAGTGTTGGCTTGGGGAAGCAACAGCCGTGGACAGCTTGGCGACGGGACAACGGTAAACCGTCCAGTCGCGGTTCAGACGGTCGGGCTCACCGGTGTGACCGCATTGGCGACAGGGGGCGATGCCAGTGTCGCACTCACCGGCGATGGCAGGGTATGGACCTGGGGCCCTCAACTTGGAGACGGCACGCTCAGAGACAATTTGGTTCCAGTCCCAGTCAGCGGCGTGAGCGGGGTGACATCGGTCGCTGCAAGGGCGCACGTCCTGGCAGTCAAGAACGACGGAACAGTGTGGGCCTGGGGCAGCAACTACACCGGGCAGCTAGGCGACGGAACGACCACTCATCGGAACGCGCCGGTCCCAGTTGCAGGCCTGAGCGGCGTCAAGTCCGCGGCAGTGGGAGCCAGCCACAGCCTTGCCGTGAAGAATGACGGCACCGTCTGGAGCTGGGGATCTAACGGCCTGGGCGGATCTGGGACGCCATCGACGAGAAGCACAACGACCTGATGTGGGGTGCGCGTCGCATCGAGATCCGCGAGGACAACGGCACGCAGCTCGCCTGGGATCTGACCCCGGAAGACTGGGCGTCGATTGAAGGCCGGGGCGATGAAGATGGACCAGCGACAAGCGACAAAGGGGTCCTACGTCCCGGGCCACCAGTTCTTCCCGTTCCCAAGGACCCTGCAGTTCGAAGGCCAGGTCGTAATCAACAGCCTCACCTTCGGGGCCCCCGTCCCGCCAACCAAGCTCACGGTCGACGGCCGACGGGTTGACGCAGGTCGAGGGGAACAGCCATTTTGCCGACCGGCTGCGGGAAACCTTCGAGAAGTACAAGAATGCGACCTGGAAGGGCTTGCCCGGTCCAGGGGCCAACTGGATCAGCACCTTCGCGGCGTGCACCAACCCCAAGTTCCACCGGTCGCCGAACTGGGAGAGCACGCGCGGCTCGGCTCGCGTGCATACGTGGTGCCTGTGTCACCGCCGCTCTGGGTTCTTGCATGCCAGCGTCGGGGCTGCGCTGGAGAATGAGAACAGCAAGCTTATTCGTCACTTCGACATGGCGTTCCCGAATCTCTACGCCGATGGCCGACCCGTCATCGTGGATGGCCATCTGCTGGCACTGGACGATCCGCAGGTCCGCGCGGTGGCGGAGCGCTTTGGCAACCCGGACGAGCTGCTCCGTGAGGACTGGATCCCGGATCGCAACCGCGCGATCTAGCTGCAAGATCGCCCGGGTCGCGTGGCGCCCGGCTAGAATAGGCCGAGCTGTGCTCACGGATTGCGGCGCATTCTGCTCTGTTAGCGACCGCCCACGAGGGCCAGATTGTGCTCGGCGCTAGCTCGATCGCCGAGCTCGGGCAGGGCGTTGCGGCGAATCAACGCCCGAGGATAGGGTCCGGATCCACCCGCCCTACGGGACAGGTACCGCCGCCTCCATGTAGCCGCTCGCTCAAAGCCGCTCTTTCAAGGCCTCAGCCGTTCGCCGCGTCATTCCGGGGACTGAGGCGATCTCATCCACGACCGCCTTGCGGATCGCATCCACTGAGCCGAAGCGCTGGAGCAGCGCTCGGCGCCGCTTGGGACCCACCCCAGGCACCTCGTCAAGGGACGATTTCAACGCCCCTTTACCGCGGCTGGCTCGGTGGTAGGTGATGGCGAATCGGTGGGCTTCGTCCCGCACTCGCTGGAGGAGGAAACGTCCCGCGCTATCGGAGGGAAAAGGAATCGGCTCCGATCGCTCGGGGACGTAGACCTCTTCGTATTGCTTCGCCAGCCCCACCGTGGGAATTTCCAGTTCCAGCTCACGCATTACTGCCATGGCAGAGCTGAGCTGGCCCTTGCCGCCGTCGATCACGACAAGGTCGGGGATCACACCCCACTTCTCGTTCTCCGCGGTTGGTGCACGGCTCTGCTCGACCAAGTGGCCGAACCGCCTCCGCAGCACCTCCTGCATCGAGGCAAAGTCGTCGTTGTGGTCCACGGTCTTGATGCGGAAGCGCCGGTACTCCGAGCTCTTCGGCCGAGCATTTTCGAGGACCGACATACTGGCGACCGTATAGGCGCCCTGGACGTGCGAGATGTCGAAGCACTCGATGCGCTCCGGTATCGTTGGAAGGCTCAGCGCTTCCTGTAGCTCCAGCATAGCTCCAGCAGTCCGCTCCACCTCCTGGACGCGCTCCAGCTCCATCCGCTCCAGCGTCTCGCTCGCGTTGCGGTGCGCGAGCGAGACCAGGCGCGCCCCTTCGCCCCGCTTTGGAGCGTGCAGCGCGACGGCATGGTCTGCCACCCCGGCCATCCATTCCTTCAGTGTCGCCTCGTCCTCGACGCCATGGGAGAGCAGGATTCGACGAGGGACGTGCGGGGCCTCTCCATAGAAAAGCAGCAGGAACGACGTGATCAGCGCGCCCTCAGTCTCGGCCAGGGCGTTTTGAAGGATGAAATGCTCGCGGCCGACCATCCGACCGTCTCGCATGAAGAAGACCTGCGCACACGCATGCGTGTCAGTTCTGGCGAGGGCGACGACGTCCATCTCGTCCCGGACCGAGGAGGTAACTGCTTGCTGGTCGACGACGCGCTCTGCCTCCCTCAGCCGATCGCGGAGGATTGCCGCGTGCTCGAACTCGAGCCGGTCGGACGCTGCCTCCATGTCGCGACGGAGCTCCTTGAGGACCCCATCGGTCTTGCCCTCCATGAAGCGCACGACCTGCCCGATAAGCGCTCGGTACTCGTCATTCGTGACCGCGCCGATGCAGGGCGCCACACACCGATTGATGTAGGCATAGAGGCATGGCCGAGGGTCGGTCTCCGTAATCTCTTTCGTGCAGAGGATGTACGGAAACATGCGGTTCAGTGTGTTCATGGTGCGCCGCACGGACCCCGTGTCGCTGAAGGGACCGAAGTACTTCGCCCCGTCCTGCATGACGCGGCGGGCGATCTCGACGCGCGGCCAGCGATCCTGCAGGGTGATGCGAACGTATGGATAGTGCTTGTCGTCACGCAGGACGACGTTGAACTTCGGCCGCTCCGTCTTGATCAGGTCCGACTCCCACTGCAGCGCCTGGAGGGGAGAGCCGGTCAAGATGTACTCGAGGTCGGCGATCTGGCCGACGAGGGCGACCGTCTTCCCGCCACGAGTCTCTGGAGCCTGGAAGTAGGAGCCAACGCGCGACCGGAGGGACGTGGCTTTGCCGACGTAGATGGTCTTGCCATCGGCGTCTTTGAATTTGTAGATGCCCGGCTGGCGCGGGAGGTTTTGGACCTTCTCCGCCAGCGCCTCGTTGGCGAAGTGCACGTAGGCCTCCGGGGAACTTGACGGCTAATTATGGCACGTCCGCGAAGGACGAACGGCAACGTCGCATGCGATATGCTGACGAGTAACAAGGAGTGCAGATGCGAGCTGTAATATTCGGCGCGATTCTTGCTCTCGTGATCGGTGCGACCGCCGCGGCGATATGGGGGGCCAACTCGGTCCAAGCTCCCGAGTCGGGCCGCGCTGTTGGCGTACCACCCGGCAGCGGGTCGCAGCCCGCGATCAATCCTTCCGGAGCCGCCCAGCCGCCAGCCGTGAGCCGGTCGCGATCGGCAGCCTCAGCAACCTGGATCACGCTGGCTCCTCAGAGCGACCCGCGCCAGGAGATGGCGGTGGCGGAGCTCGGCGGGCGCATCTACGCGATCGGCGGTTTCCGCGGCGATGGACGGAGCGCGACCACCGTCGAGGTGTACGACCCGGCTGCGGATTCGTGGCAAACGGTCGCACCCCTCCCCGCGGCGCTCAACCATCCCCTCGCGGCTACGGTGGACGACCGGCTCTACGTGATTGGCGGCCACCCCGAGCAGGGAGCGGAAGCGGTCGACACGACATACGCGTACGATGCCCAAACGAACACTTGGACGCAGCGAGCACGGATGCCCACCGCGCGCGGTGCGCTGGCCGTGGGCGTGGTCGACGGTAAGATCTACGCGGTGGGCGGCTCACCCGACCGACGAGAGCGCGATCTGGCCGTGTACGACCCGCAGGCGGACGCTTGGACGCCGTTAGCGGCCATGCCCACGCCCCGCAATCATCTCGCGGGAGGCAGCGTGAACGGCAAGTTCTATGCTGTGGGCGGGCGCAGCGGGGACATCGGCGGCATCACCGCCATTCTCGAAGAGTACGATCCGGCGACCGGAGCATGGACGACCCGTACACCGATGTCGACAGCACGTGGTGGCATCGCGGGCGTCGCGGCCAACGGCCTGCTCTTCGTCATCGGAGGCGAGGGCAACCGCAACCATCCGCAAGGCATCTTCGACCAGGTCGAGGCGTATGACCCATCGACGGACACTTGGCAGAGCCTGCCGCCGATGGACGTAGCACGGCACGGAATCCAGGCTGCCGTTCTGGGGAACCGCATCTACGTCCCGGGTGGTGCAACCGTCGAAGGGTTCGGCGTGACGCCGGTCAACCAGGCCCTCGAGATTCCGTAGCCGGGTGCCCCCGAAGTTCGTGCGCTCGTCGGGTTACGCCCTCACCCTAACCCTCTCCCAGAGGGAGAGGGGACACCCCTTGGCCTCTGTCGTTGACGGGCGGACTGATCCGCTCCTACACTCCGTCGAGAGCCCAACCCTCAGTCCGTGGAGGCAGCCATGAGCGACGCGCCACCAGCCACGCAGTCGCTAGCTGAGAGCCTGAACCAGTACGTCGCACGGTTTGCCAATCGAGTGCCGGACTGGGAAGCGTTCGAGGAAGCGAAGATCCCGGGGTTCCACCGAGCCCAACATCGCTACGTCGGAGCGGGGGCATCGGGGAAATACGGCGATCCGAACGCGATCCCACCCGGGAACTTCACCGTCAGCGTCATGCTGATCCCGCCGGACCAGGGAAACCCGCCGCACACCCACGAGGTAGAGGAAGTCTTCTTTGTCTTGAAGGGACAGCTCACGTGCTTCTGGTGCGAGGGCGGCGAGCGAGTCGAGCAGGTGCTCGGACCGTGGGACATGGTGTTCAACCCAGCAGACGTCATTCACGGCTATCGGAACAACTCGGGTGAAGATGTCTATCTCCAGATCATGCTTGGACGACCACGCCCGGACGTTCCGAGCTATGTCGAAGAGAAGTACGAAGAGAAGAAGTACGACCACCTGAAGGCTTGAAGACACCCGTTCCCCGACCGCCACGATACAGCGCAGCGCCACCAAGACGGATCTCTTGGCCCTCGGGCCACTTCGGGCATCGATCCAAAACGACGGTAAGAGGAGACAGCTATGCCTGAGCCACTACCTAGCGGCGCGAACTTCATTCGCTCGAAGACGCTGTGGGAGGCCGGGCTACACGTCGCCGGCAACCCCGCGACCCCATACGGCGGCAACCGCGACATGTGCATCGTGGTCGGCTCGGGATCGGGCGAGGACTTCAAGCCCTGGCTTCGGATGGCGACGGGCTCCATCCTCCTCGCCCATGCAGTGACCAAGGGCACCGTCGAGATGGCGTTCGTCAATCCATCTGGGCTCCTCACCCAGGCATACCGTGGGACAGGCGTCTTCTCCGAGCCTCTGCCCGTCCGCATCGTGGCGAACTACCCGTCGTGGGACCGCTGCGTGTTCATGGTGCACAAGCGCATGGGCGTCTCCACCCTCGGCGAGCTGTTCGCGAAGAAGCCGAAGATGCGCATCTCCATCCGCGAAGAAGTCGCGCATTCGATCAGGATCCTGAGCGATCAGCTCTACTCCCTCTACGGGATCAGCATGGATGACCTTCGATCGTGGGGCTGCACCTTCCAGGAAGTTGGCCCGCCTGGCGACATGCGGCGCGTCAACGCCATCAAGAACCAGGAAATCGACATGGTCTGGGACGAGGGCATCATCAACAACCTCTGGTTCGACGTCGCCCTGGAGCACGACATGCTCCCGATCGTGCTCGAGCCCGAGATCTTTGACAAGATGACGGCTCTCGGCTGGCGCAAGGTCACCGTGCCCGCGGGGACATACCCGCACCACACGAAGGACTATGAGTGCATCGACTTCAGCGGCTGGCCGATCTACACGCGTGAGTCGCTACCGGACGACGTCGCCTACGACGTCGCGGGCGCCCTCGCCGCCCGCGTGGCGGAAGTGCCATGGGAGTCAGGGTTCCAAGGCGCAGGCCAAATCGGCACCGAGACCGATGCAACCCCCATGGACGTGCCGCTGCATCCAGGCGCCGAGCGCTGGTACCGAGACAACGGCTACATCAAGTAGAAGCGGTTCCCTCGCCCCGCGCGTGGGCGAGAGGATGGTGAATCAGACCGGGTTTTCGTGGAGCCAGTCGATGTATTCGGCCACTGCACGCTCTACCGTGTACTGCGGCTGGTAGCCAACGTCCTCTTTCGCCCAGGTGATGTCCATGTAGGGGCTGTTCTTGGCCTGGGGGCTGCGACCGGGTTTCAGCTCGACCTGGACACTTGGCGCGACCTTCTTTGCAGCCGCGACGAGATCGGCGTTGGTTCTGCCCTCCCCCGCGCCGATGTTGTAGACGTTGTGCTTGAGCTCTTTGGCGGTCTGCAGCAAGAAAATGCCGAGAGCGCAGTCCTTCACGTAGCAGAAGTCGCCCACGTCCTCCGCATATGGTGCGCCGCCGCGAGAGTTGGTGAAGTCGGCCGGCACACCTTTCGCCGCCGCGTGTGCGACACGGCTCGGAAGGTTCATCATGGTGTGGTAGAGCGGCCCCCAGATGGTCGACGCACGTACGCCGACAGTCTCCATCCCAGCACGGGCAGCATAGTGCGGAGCCAGGATGTCCCACGCCTTCTTGAAGGTCTCGGTCGGATTGCTGGAGACGAGGGGCAGCGGCTGATCCTCGCGATACGGCCCGTCGGGAAGGCTGGCATAGACCGTGACCGAGCTCGCGTAGGTCACCCGCTTGATGTCGTTCAGCCGCGCCGCTTCGAGGACGTTCAGCAGCCCAATCATGTTGACGCGATAGTCCTCGCCGGGCGTTAGGGCAGCCAGGCCTGGGACAGCGAGGTGCACGATGCCGGTCACCTTGTGGCGGCGGACGATGTCCATCACGGCATAGCTGTTCGTAACGTCGAGACGCTCCACGGTCACTCGCTTGCCGAGCTCGTCCTTGATGAAGTCAGGCTCGCGACGCGACTGGAACTGCGTGATGACGACTTCTTCGCCGGCGTCCAGAAAGCGCCTGGCCGTGTGCAAGCCGATAAAACCCATTCCACCTGTGATCAGAAGCATCTCTTACTCCCACTCGGATGGCTAAGCCTGCCCAGTATATCGACAATCCGCGCGAGCTCTACCCGCCGTAAGGGGACGAGCCAAATAGTGTTCGGGAGCATGCGGCACCCTTCGACAAGCTCGGGTGAGCGGATCCTTACCGGTCACTCGCGTTGGGCCAAGGCTCGGGGACGACGTACACTTTCGTTGTTCTCTCCGAGGAGGTACCTATGAAAGCGTTTAACCGCGCCTGGCTCCTGCTAGCGTTGCTCATCGTGGCTGCCTGCGCGTCACCGGCTCCGACTGGCACGCGGCCGCCGGACAGCTCCGGCTCATCCCAGCAACCAAGCGCGCCAAAGCGCATCGTCGCGGCGATGAAGACTGTGCCAAAGGCCCTCTACCAGGCCCTCAATCCTGCCAACGTTTCCGGCGGGCCGGAGGCGTGCGACCTCGTCGGAGTTGGATTGACTGCGATCAACGACCGTGGCGAGCGTGTGCCCGTTCTAGCCGAAGCCGTTCCATCGACGGAAAACGGCCTTTGGACTGTGGCGGCGGATGGCACCATGGAGACGACGTGGCGCATTCGCGAGGGAGCAGCTTGGCACGACGGAGCGCCCTTCACGGCCGAAGATCTCGTCTTCACGCTCCTGGTTGTCCAGGACCGCGATCTTGCTGTCTTCCGCGACCGCACCCTCGACCTCGTCGATAGCGCTCGAGCGCCGGACGCCCGCACAGTAACAGTGCGCTGGAAGCAACCGTTCATCAACGCGGACGCACTCTTCGCCGACACAGCCCTCCCGCTTCCAAAGCACGTTCTGGAGAAGCCGTACACCGACGACAAGCCAGGCTTCCTCGAGCTCCCATACTGGAGCCAGGAGTTTGTCGGAAACGGCCCCTTCAAGCTGAAAGAGATGGTCAGCGGCAGCCACATGGTGCTGCAAGCGTTCGAGAAGTTCGCCCCCGGCCGGCCCAAGGTCAACGAAGTCGAAGTTCGCTTCGTCACCGACGACAACACGCTCATCTCGAATCTTCTCGCCGGCTCGGTGGACTTCACCCTCGGACGCGGCGCGTCGCTGGATCAGGCGATTCAGGTCCGTGAGCAGTGGCGAGATGGCCACGCAGAGTTCAAGAGCCTCGACATCTTCTTGGTTCTGTACCCACAGTTCCAGAACCCAACGCCACCCTTGGTGCAGAACCCCCAGTTCCGTCGTGCACTGCTGCACGCCATCGACCGCCAGCAACTCGTCGACACGATCCAATCCGGGCTCGTGCCGGTCGCGGACAGCATCATCAGCCCGAACCTCCCGATCTACAAGCAGATCGAAAGCAACATCGTCCGCTATCAGCACGACCCGCAGCGCTCGGCGCAGCTCATCGAAGGCCTGGGGTACACGAAGGCAGGCGATGGCATCTTCCGTGACGCGGCTGGCCAACGACTCTCGGTCGGTATCCAGGTGACGACCGTGCTCGATATTCAGCCCAAGACGGCGTTCCCTGTGTCCGACGATTGGCAGCGCGCCGGAGTCGGCGTCGACATGGACGTGGTTCCGCCACAGCGCGGCCAGGACCTGGAGTACCGTGCGAACTTCCCGTCGTTTGCGCTCCAGCGGCAACCCGCGAACCTTCGCCCGCTGCCCAACCTCCACAGCATCCAAGCCCGCACGGCTGAGCGCGGCTACACAGGGAACAACAACGCGCGATACATGAACCCCGAGATGGATGCGCTCATCGACCGCTACCTCTCCGCGATCCCGATCGCGGAGCGCACCCAGGTCGTAGGCCAGATGATCCACCGCATGACGGACGAGCTGATCTGGATCCCGCTGTTCTTCGACACGGAGCCGTCGTTGATCGCCAATCGCCTCATCAATGTCAACGGCCGGGGCGACGAATCCAAGCACACATGGAACGCAAAGGACTGGGACGTCAAGTCGTGATCCGGCAATCTCTCGTCCTTATGGGCAAGGGAGGCAGGAAGGGAATCTCTCTATTCTCGAGGGGCGGGGCTAAGGAGTGGAGGCACGTCCGCCCTGAGATCGCGCTCCTGTCACTACTTGTCGTGCTGTCGGCGTGCGCCGCGCCCGCACCACGATCCTCGACACAAGCTGCGTCGCAATCCTCTGCGCCGTCCAACTCAACCAAGCGGATCGTAGCCGCGACCAAGAACCAGCCGTCGTTCCTCTACTACAAACTGCATCCCGGCCCAACTGCCGGCGCCGAAGAGATCGGCGACCTGGTCAGCTCCGGTCTCGTGATCGCGGACGACCAGGGGCTGCTTCGCCCGCTGCTGGGCGAGGCAGTACCCAGCCTCGACAACGGCATGTGGCGAGTTTTCCCAGACGGCACGATGCAAACCACGTTGAAGATCAGACCCGAGGCCGTGTGGCACGACGGCACGCCGCTCACGTCCGATGACCTCGCCTTCACAGTAGGGCTCGCTCAGGATCGGGAGCTCACCGTTTTCCGCCACGTCGGCTTCGACTCCGTCGAACGGGTCGAAGCGACCGACACGCGGACGCTCGTTGTCCACTGGAAACGCCCGTACATCGAGGCGGACGCACTCTTCAGCACCCGGTTCGCCCTGCCGTTGCCAAAACATCTGCTTGCTCAGGCCTACGCCGACAGCAAGGACACGTTTCTCGATCACCCGTATTGGACCGACGCCTTCGTGGGAACCGGCCCGTTCAAGCTCCGTCAGTTCACCAGGGGCATTTCCGTATTGCTCGATGCGAATCGCGCTTTCGCGCCGGGTCGGCCAAAGGTTGACGAGCTCGAAGTGCGATTCATCGGCGACGACAACACCTTCGTCGCGAACCTCCTGTCCGGCGCGGTCGACTTCACCCTTGGGCGCGGGCCATCGCTCGAGCAGGCGCTCCTGATCAAGGAGCAATGGTCGGGCGGCGTCGTGGAGTTCAAGGCGCTCGACAGTTGGATCACGCTCTACCCGCAGTTCCTGAACCCCAACCCCGCGACCTTGGCGAACCCGCAACTTCGACGTGCCCTGCTCCAAGCCATCGACCGTCAGGAGATGGTGGAGAGCATCCAGCACGGTCAGGTCCCCGTCGCCGGCGGAAACATCAGCCCGAACCACCCAGGCTATCGGGAGATCCAGAACAGCATCGTGCGTTACGCGTACGACCCGCGCCGGGCGGCTCGCATGATCGAGGAGCTGGGCTACACGCGAGCGGCCGATGGCACGTTCAGAGATCCAACGGTCCAGCCGTTGGCGCTCGAAGTCCGCGGATCAACCGTGCTCGACATTCTGCCGAAGGCCATCTACGCCGTCGCCGACTACTGGAAGCAGCTCGGCGCGCCGACGGCGACGGACGTGCGCCCAACCGCTCAGCTCCAGGACTTGGAATACGGCGCCACGTTCCCTGCCTTCGCCTTGCAGCGACAGACAGGCAGCCATCGATTCCTACCAAACCTGCGAAGCACGCAGGCGCGGCTCCCGGAGCGCGGCTACACGGGTCTCAACGTCGCTCGCTACATGAACGCGGAGATGGATGCCCTGATCGATCGGTACGTCACGACGATTCCGATCACCGAGCGAACGGCGGTGATCGGCGAGATCGTCCATCGAATCACCGACGAGGCGATCTGGCTCACTCTGTTCTTCGACACAGAACCTGCGCTGATCTCGCACCGACTGGTCAACGTTCGCGCCCGCGGCGAGGACTCGAACCACGCCTGGAACGCGTACGACTGGGACGTCCGCTAGCTACAGGCCCTTGGACACCAGGTGCGTGTAGTAGGCCCAGACGCCACCCTCGAGTCGACCGGCGCCGCCAACCACCTCTTTGAAATGGGGAAGCTCGCGGAACGGCGTTCGGTTCGTCATCTCATCGATCAGCTCGTCGGGAATCCGTGGATGGTCCGGGCCGGCGGCGCAGTAGCCGTACCAATTCATCTTCGCCTGCTCCTCGAGCAGCATCATGTTGGTCACCGACTCTTCGAGTGAGGCGCCACACATCGTCGCCCCGTGGCCCTGGAGGATGATCGCGCGGCCGTTGCCGACGCGCCCAGCCACGGCCATCCCCTCCTCTCCGGGCCATCCG